>ERZ772878.29-NODE-29-length-191416-cov-7.43652_pt1 | contig 191416 bp, 173 predicted proteins | sample MGYA00580578_ERZ772878 | MGnify/ENA primary metagenome ERZ772878 (study PRJEB29015, sample SAMEA2737686) | human gut metagenome | biome: human gut; feature: human-associated habitat; material: faeces | place: China | collected 2012 ...
TGTTAAATTATCCATTATTTTAAGTTATTGCATAAATTATTCCTACATTCGCACCATAATAACAATGGATGGAAATGAAACAGAAGCTATTAACAGATATTGAGCTGGATGTTCATGAGCTGAAGCTACTCATGGATACGTTTTCTAAAGAGCCGACTCAGACTTTGTCTGAACTGTTGAAGCGGAGCATCCTGCGTATGCAGGATCGTTTGGAGCAGTTGTCGGAAGAGATAGAAGCTGTACCGGTGGAAGATTCGCCTTCCGCTATAGCGGAAGTGGAAAGTGAAGTCCCCATTGTTGAAGAACAAGCTCCTGTAATAGAGGAAATTGAATATCCGGTAATAGAAGAGAAGGTCGTGGAAGAGAATGAAGCGACAGCGCTGGGAGAAGATGAACCTGTGATAGTACAGGAACCGCAGGCTGTTGTGGAAGAAACAGTAATTGAGGAACCTGTTGTCGAAGACGAAATGGAAGAGAAAGAAGTGGAAGATGAGTCGGAAGACGACGAATCGCTTCTGATAGAGGAGCCGAAAGCTGCCGTATTGGGCGAAAGCATAAAGATGGCTGCCGGATTACGTCATTCCATCAGCCTGAATGATTCTTTCCGTTTCTCACGTGAGATATTCGGCGGAGACCCTGAACTGATGAACCGTGTTATCGAGCAGATATCAGTCATGAGTTCTTATAAGACTGCCGTGGCATTTCTTGCCTCGAAAGTCAGCGTAAACGAAGAGAATGAGGCGATGACCGACTTTCTGGAGTTGCTAAAAAAGTATTTTAATCAATCAGCATAAAAGTTTATGGGAAAGTTATATGTAGTACCTACGCCGGTAGGAAATCTGGAGGACATGACCTTTCGGGCAATCAAGGTGCTGAAAGAGGTCGATCTGATTTTGGCAGAGGACACACGTACTTCCGGTATTTTGCTGAAACACTTTGAAATAAAGAACGCAATGCAATCTCACCACAAATTTAATGAACATAAAACGGTGGAAAGTGTTGTTAATAGAATAAAGGCAGGTGAAACCGTGGCATTGATTTCGGATGCCGGAACACCCGGGATTTCTGATCCGGGATTTTTGGTAGTCCGCGAATGTGTGCGCAACGGTATCGACGTGCAATGTTTGCCGGGAGCGACAGCTTTTGTTCCGGCACTGGTAGCATCGGGACTGCCGAATGAAAAGTTCTGCTTCGAAGGGTTCCTCCCTCAGAAGAAAGGACGACAGACACGACTGAAGGCATTGGCAGAAGAACATCGTACTATGGTGTTTTATGAATCGCCTCACCGCTTGTTGAAAACGTTGACACAGTTTGCCGAATATTTCGGCACTGAACGTCAGGCAACCGTGTCTCGCGAAATTTCCAAACTCCACGAAGAAACCGTTCGGGGAAGTTTGGCGGAATTGATAGAACACTTTACCGCTACCGAGCCCCGGGGCGAGATTGTGATAGTATTAGCAGGAATAGACGATTAAAATAACTTCATTTAAAAACGTAAAACGTAAACGTATGAAAAAGTTAGCAGTTTTATTTATGTGCGCAGCCATGTTGGCTTCGTGTGACTTTAAAGGTGGAAGCAAAGACCTTAAGGCTGAAAATGACTCTCTTTTAATGGAATTGACACAGCGTAACGCTGAATTGGATGATATGATGGGAACTTTCAATGAAGTGCAGGAAGGATTCCGTAAGATCAATGCTGCCGAAAGCCGTGTGGACTTGCAGCGTGGTACTATTACCGAAAATTCAGCCAGTGCCAAGCAACAGATTGCTTCTGATATCGAATTCATCTCCAAGCAAATGGAAGAAAACAAAGCTCAGATTGCAAAACTGGAAGCTCAGCTGAAAAACAGCAAGTATAACTCTACTCAGATGAAGAAAGCTGTAGAAGCTCTGACTGCTGAATTGAAAGCTAAACAACAACGTATCGAAGAACTTCAGACTGAACTGGCGTCTAAGAACATTCGTATCCAGGAACTGGATGCAGCTGTCAGCGACCTGTCTGCTGCCAAAGAATCTTTGGCTGCCGAAAACGAAGCGAAAGCTAAAACCGTTGCCGAACAGGATAAGAGTCTGAATGCCGCATGGTTCGTATTCGGAACAAAATCAGAGTTGAAAGCCCAGAAGATTCTTCAGAGCGGTGACGTGCTGAAGAGCGCTGATTTCAACAAGGATTATTTTACTCAGATCGATATCCGTACAACAAAAGAAATCAAGTTGTACTCCAAACGTGCTGAGTTGTTGACTACTCATCCGACAGGTTCTTATGAACTGGTGAAAGATGACAAAGGTCAGCTGACTTTGAAAATTACTAATCCTGCCGAATTCTGGAGCGTATCCAGATACTTGGTTATTCAGGTAAAATAAGGTAGACATACCTGGTTAGAATTGCCAATGTGCTGATTCCTGAATTCAAGAAATTAGCACATTGGCTTTTTTATTTCTCATATTATATATATCACGGAGCCAATGAAATATAAAAATCTCTTTTTTGACCTGGATGACACCATCTGGGCTTTCTCACGAAATGCACGCGACACCTTTGAAGAAGTATATCAGAAATATTCATTTGACCGCTATTTTGATTCATTCGATCATTATTACACACTGTATCAACGACGCAATACCGAACTCTGGCTTGAATATGGAGAGGGAAAGGTGACAAAGGAGGAACTGAACCGCCAGCGTTTCTTTTATCCCTTACAGGCAGTAGGAGTGGAGGATGAGGCTTTGGCTGAGCGTTTCTCGGAAGATTTCTTTGCCATTATTCCTACCAAAAGCGGTCTGATGCCCCATGCCAAAGAAGTGTTGGAGTATCTTGCGCCGCAGTATAATCTGTATATCCTTTCCAATGGTTTCCGCGAACTGCAGTCGCGCAAGATGCGTTCGGCAGGAGTAGATCGTTATTTTAAGAAGATCATTCTTTCGGAGGACCTCGGCGTATTGAAGCCTTGGCCCGAAATCTTTCATTTTGCTTTATCTGCCACCCAGTCCGAGTTACGCGAATCGTTAATGATCGGTGACAGTTGGGAAGCCGATATTACCGGAGCGCATGGGGTAGGGATGCATCAGGCTTTCTATGATGTGACGGAACGAACCGCTTTTCCTTTTCAACCTACCTATCATATCCATTCACTGAAAGAATTAATGAATTTATTGTAGGTTTTATGGATTAAGTCGTATTTTTGTTGCATTTAATAAATGTATAAAATACGATAACATCATGGATAGTACGCTTCTGCCATTTGCCTTACTTTGTTTTACTTCGTTCTTTACGCTGACCAATCCTTTGGGGACAATGCCGGTCTTTCTGACCATGACACACGGAATGACAGATAAGGAGCGGCAGGCTATTGTGCGCCGTGCCACCATCGTGTCGTTTATAACGTTGATGGTGTTTGTCTTTGCCGGGCAGTTCCTTTTCAAATTCTTCGGTATCTCTACCAATGGTTTCCGTATTGCCGGTGGAGTAATTATCTTTAAGATTGGTTTTGATATGCTTCAGGCACGGTATACTCCGATGAAACTTAAAGACGAAGAGATTAAAACCTATGCCGATGACATCTCCATTACTCCTCTTGGAATTCCGATGTTGTGTGGTCCCGGGGCTATCGCTAACGCCATCGTTTTGATGCAGGATTCTCATACTTATGCAATGAAAGGTATATTGATCGGAACAATCGCTTTGATTTATCTGCTGACGTTCTTCATTCTCCGTGCTTCCACCCGACTGGTGAAAGTACTGGGAGAGACCGGAAATAATGTAATGATGCGTTTGATGGGATTGATTCTGATGGTGATTGCAGTGGAATGCTTTGTGAGTGGAGCGAAGCCGATATTGGCGGATATTGTGAGAGAAGGGCTGAGCGGTATCTGCAAGTAGAAGTCTGTATTGTGGGGAGGAACGGATAAGATTACTTTCATGTGTAAATTCGGAAATGAAAAATAAAAAGCGAGCCCGTTTAACTGCTTAAAGTTAAACGGGCTCGTTATTAAAATGGTTTCAGTGTATTAGTAGCCTTCGTTTTGTTTCAGCTTACCGTTAGATACATTGATCTCGGAAACCGGAATAGGCATTACGGTACGATAGTCGTCATAGTTGATCGGACCGGCCGGAACTTGGGCATTCGTTACTGCCTTTTTGTTTCTCCATGTATCCCAGGCGTTATGACCTTCACCATAAAGTTCCAGTCTGCGTTCTGTCAGAATATCATCGATAGTAACAGAAGCAACGTCTTCATAGCCGGCTATTCTTTGCTTACGCAAGTCATTGATATAGCTGGCAGGATCAGCACCACCTGCTTTTAATGCAGCTTCTGCGGCAATCAGATATACTTCGGACAGGCGGATTACTTTCGGATTATTTACATATATTTCTCCGTCGCGTCCCGGATACTTCTGGATATACCAGCCTTCGTTATCTCCACCGTCGCTTTCTTCAGCAATCAGAGTGCTGCGAACATCTTCCGGACGTTCTTGAAGGAAAGTTTTGAATGCATCGGTGATACCGGCTTCTGCATAACCTTCGGCATGTGTGTAGAATCCGAGAGAGTTACGTTGTGCATTATAGAGTGAGGTAATCAGGAACTCGAAAATGCTTTCACTGCTTCCAACTTTGGTCCATACTGTTTCGTATTCATCTCTGGTGTACAGCTTGTATGGAGATTTTTCGATTACATATTTGGCATCCTCAAGTGCTTTACTGTTCTCATTCATGTAGAGATATGCACGGGCTCTCAGTGCACGGGCTCCCCAATAGTCGATATGACCGGCAGTTACTACCTTGCTGGTTTCTGGGAGATTATCCAATGCAGTCTTCAAGTCATCCAGGATGGTTTCGTAAGTTTTCGCAATAGTAGCTCTTTCTGCTGTATATCCGGATTCGAAAACTTCTGTAGACAATACGATGCCCGGATCGCTGGCCTGTGCATTGCAAGGAAGTTTAGCGAACAAGCGGGCCAAGTCAAAGTGGAAAAGTGCCCGTAAAGCATACAATTCACCTACCTGAACATCAACTTCAGCTCCTTCCAGACCGGATTTCTTAACTCCCTCCAAAACTTTGTTTATTCTTGCCAGAGAAAGATAGAAGCGTTTATAGAAATAGTATGAATCAGAACTATTCTTAGTAGCTTGGTAAGCATATACATCGACAGTTTGTTTATTACTACCGATAGCTTTGAAGTCGCTACCTCTTTGGTCGGCGTACAAGAAGAAATCACCTGCGTAGCTGCCACGTGGATTAGTTCCCGCGTCTATAGAAGAAGTTTGAGACTCATAAACACCGTTAACTGCAAACTGTAAATCTTCGAGAGTCTTAATAGCACCTTCTGAAGGCCATTCACTGGAAGGCACTTTGTCGAAAGTATCGCATGAGGATACTGCCAACGTCAGTAATAGAATGGGTAAATATATTTTTTTCATTATTCAGTCTGTTTATAGATTATAATTTGATATTAATGCCGAATACACAGCTTCTCAATGCCGGTGTATCTGCCTGACGATAACCATTGATCGCTACATCCGGGTCAATGTTTTTAGTCTTCGACCACAACATAGCCAGATTGTTTGCTCTGAAGTAGATGCGGAAGTTGGAAATGTGCTTCTTCAATACCGGCAGAGTATATCCTACTGTCATTTCTCTCAGACGAATATTGTCAGTCGATTTGATTGTGCGGCTTGAGAATCTGTCCCAACGATAAGGGTTGGCATAGATAGGCATCGGGTTGTCTACTTTATCACCCGGATTTTTCCAGTAGTTTCCGGCTACATCTTCTGACAGGTTCATGGAACCGATTCTTACGCCATCATGATGAGAGAAATATCCCGGATAATCGAACATATCACCACCAAACTGATAAGTGATCAGGAATGACAGGTCAAAGTCTTTGTATGTGAAAGTGTTGCTGAATCCACCGATAACATCAGGCAATGCTTTTCCTACAATTCCCTTACCTGCTTCCGAGTAGTCATTTACCACTCCCTTTGAGTGATCTTCAGGATCTAACCAGAATTCTCCCAGACCTGTTTCAGGATTTACACCTTTCCATTCGGGCAGATAGAATGTGTACATTGACTCTCCCTCACGGTGCAGATACATTTCTCCGTCTCCATACTGGATATCTTTTCCTTCAGGAAGTTTGTCTACCAATGCACGTTGGTAAGTCAGGTTGAAGTTTGAAGTCCATGTAAAGTTCTTGTTGCTGATATTTTTAGAATTGAGTTCCAATTCGAAACCGTCGTTCTTCAATGCACCCAGATTTTCCCAACGGGAGTCAAAGCCGGTGATTAATGAAGTAGGTACTTCGAACAGCAAATCCGTAGTCTTCTTATTGTAATATTCCAGAGACAGATTTACGCGGTCGTACATATTCCATTCAATTCCCATATTGAAGTTCTTGGATTTTTCCCAGCTTAATTTGTCGTTAGCCATTCTTGACCAGTAAATGGCGGGAGCACTTCCGTATCCGGAACCTGTATACAGGTCCATGTAACCATAGTAATCTGAGGGTAAGTTACCGTTTGTACCATAAGATGCTTTGATCTTGAAGTCGGTAAATAACGGCATATCTTGCATAAATCCTTCTTTACTCATTCTCCATGCACCGGATACAGACCAGAAACTAGCCCAACGGTTGTCTTCACTCAAACGTGACGAACCATCACGACGGAAACTGGCAGAAAGATAATACTTGTTATCATAGTTATAATTGCCACTTGCGAAATATGACATCATGCCGGCTCCCAAGGTTGAACTTGCAGCCTGGTCCGGTTGTCCGTTGGCCAATTCGGGATAGTGGCTTGAATAACGTTTGGCAACAGTTACAATCTGCAGCAGGTCTCTGTTTTCAACTTCGAAACCGGCCATCAAGTTCAGATTGTGCATATCTTTAAAAGTATCCGTGTAGTTTAATGTAGAAGAGCTGGTAGCTACGCGGCTTTCGAAGGTATAACGAGAACCCATTCCGCTGACGGAACCACCGTTAACGCTGTTGCGATCCCAATATTCAAAGTGCTTGTTGTCTACATAGTCATAACCAAAGATAGAGTTAAGTGATAACTTATCACAGAATTTGATTGTTACATCTGCATTGGTCATGCTACGGAACATTTTGGTCTGAATCCACTCCAGAGCTGTATCGCTGTCTTTACCACCTAGCATCAGATGCGGGTTGGTAACTTTACCCCATGCTGCATTTTTATTATATGAACCATCTTCATTCTTTACCGGAGCAGTCGGGTCCATTGCGAATAAAATACCTATCGGAGAAGAAGTACCCATTCCTTGAGCCTGGTCTCCCTGATCGCGGAAACCATCTTGCGATGTAGCGGCTATCATTTGCTTGAGAGCTACGTTCAGCCAGTTATTTACTTTGTGATTAACGTTCAGACGACCGGAGATACGTTCGAAGTCACTACCAAGAACGATACCCTCGCTCTTATTGTAGCCAACTCCGGCATAGAACTGAGTCTTTGACGAACCGCCGTTGATAGATACCTGGTGATCTTGAGTGAAAGCAGTACGATAGATTTCTTTCTTCCAGTTCGTATTTACTTTACCGGATGGATCATGGATAAAGTCAGCAACAGTAGCCGGTGAGTCGAGCAGAGGAATGAACATATCACCTCCGTTATCGATGTTGTTCAATGCTGCTTGTTTGCTATCTGTTATTCCGTAAGTAACCAGACAGTTGGCTAATGATTCGCGTGTGTAGTCAATCAAGTCGGCTGATCCCATCATATTGAAAGCATTTACAGCCATCTTGTTCCAGCCTACTTCACCTGAATAGCTGACATTCGTTTTTCCTTCTTTACCTTTCTTTGTGGTAATGATGATAACACCGTTTGCGGCACGTGAACCGTACAATGAAGCAGCGGCAGCATCTTTCAGAACAGTCATGCTTTCGATGTCTTCAGGATTCAGTGTACTCAATACGCTTTGAGTCTTACCGTAGTAGTTCATGTCGTCGTCAGCCTTCGTTACAACACCGTCAATAACATACAACGGGCTTTTAGAAGCACTGATAGAACCGACACCGCGAATGTTGATTTCGGCCATAGAACCTGGGTCACCAGTTGCTGAGGCTGTGCGCACACCTGCCATTTTACCGGACAGCGCTTTGTCAAAAGACTCTTTAGAACCGGAAACGATTTTATCTGCCTTAATGACAGCAGCTGATCCTGTGAATGAAGACTTCTTCGCAGTACCATAAGCTACAACAATAACCTCATCAAGATTTTGTGCATCAGATTTCAGCACAACTTTCACAGTTGGTCTGATAGCCACTTCTTGTGTCTGCATACCGATATACGAAATCTGCAAAGTCTTTGCAGAACTTGGTACGTTCGCCAAATTAAAATTACCATCGATGTCTGTGATTGTACCTTGAGTAGTACCTTTTATCAACACAGAGGCTCCAACAACTGGTTGCCCGTCTTCTTCAGAAATCACAACGCCTGTGACTTTCTGAGTTTGAGCGGTTACTAGGCTTATGCCTACAAAAAGGCATGCCAATAACAGCATTAATTTTCTTTTCATAAATTCTCTCTTAAAGTTCAACTTTACATTAATTGTCTCTATACTCTAACAAGTTGCAAAATTATTAATAAATATGAAACTAACAATTAATTTGATAAAAAAAGGTTGTATATATAACATATTGTTATTTATAACATCAAAAAACATGCTGATAAACATCTTTATTCGCTTTGAATATTCCGAATTATCAAGCATTAAATGTCAATTTGTGAAGACAAAGTGTACTAATTAACATTCTGTTTGCTTGTTTTTGGACATAAAACTCACCCATACACGTTTCTTTTTGATTTATTATAAAGAAATGGCGATAAAAAAATAGCATTTAAATTAAAGTTATGTAAATACTTAATTATTGAATTTTAATTTTTGCAGAAATTAATGCAGGTTCAACCTTAATTATAGCACAGAACTTAGTTTAATTTGTTCTTAGTATTAACTAAAAGATTATAGAATGAAGAAGATTAGTTACAGCCTCGTGTTTAACAGAAAAAAGAAGCTGAACAAAAAGGGAATGGCATTGGTACAAGTAGAGGCTTACTTAAACAGGAGAAAAATGTATTTTTCAACCAGGGTATACCTTAAACCAGAACAATGGGACGTAAAGCGAAGGATGGTAAAGAACCATCCTAATTCAGATGCTTTAAATCGAATGCTATATGATTTTATAGCTGACATCGAACAGAAAGAACTTGGATTATGGCAACAGAGAAGATCGATATCTTTAGATTCGTTGAAAGACTCTATTGACAAACCGGAAAATAGTGGAAACTCATTTCTGACGTTTTTTAAAGAAGAAGTCAACAACTCTTCTTTAAAAGAAAGCACCAAACAGAACCATCTATCCACTTTAGAATTGTTGCAAGAGTATAAAAAAGACATTGTATTCACTGATTTGACATTTGAATTTGTGTCTTCGTTTGATAACTATTTGCAATCTAAAGGGTATCATCTCAATACCATTGCTAAGCATATGAAGCATCTAAAGCGGTATGTAAATGTGGCTATAAATAAGGAATACATGGATATTCAGAAGTATGCTTTTAGAAAATATAAAATAAAAAGTATAGAAGGAAATCATACGCACCTATCTCCGGAAGAGCTGAATAAAATGGAAAATTTGATTTTGGAAGGGAAATTTACGAAGTTGCAAAAATCGAAGGATGCCTTTCTATTTTGCTGCTATGCCGGCTTACGGTATTCTGATTTTATAAATCTGACGGCTGCAAATATTGTTGAACTCCATCAGGAGACATGGTTGATTTACAAATCCGTTAAAACAGGTATTGATGTGCGTCTACCTTTATATTTATTATTTGAAGGTAAAGGTCTTAAGGTTTTGGAGCACTATAAAGAGGATCTGGATGGATTCTTTAAATTGAAAGATAATTCTAATGTAAATAAAGACTTGAATGCATTAGCTAAGTTGGCAAAAATGGATAAACGTATATCATTTCATACAGCACGTCACACAAATGCTACCTTATTAATATATAGTGGTGCCAATATAACCACTGTACAGAAACTGTTGGGGCACAAAAGCGTGAAGACAACTCAAGTGTATGCCAATATCATGGATATGACCATTGTGCATGATCTTGAGAAAGCGGCCCATTCAAAATTAGCTAATAGACAAAAAGGTTAGACATTGATTGTCTAAGAATGTCCTGTTTTTAAGATTGGTTTCAATAAAATTGATTCAGAATCTAACAATATGGCAGAAATAATGCATAAATCAATGTAAGAATATGCAATTTACAAGTGATTTGTCGCATATAAATGACTGTAATATACATAATAAGTGCAATGTCAGGACTCATTCCTTTTAAAGGGACGATCCGTTCCTTTAAAAGGAACAGATCGTTACTCACCGAGAAACATCTAATTGCTTTAAAAGGAAGAGTCAAAAGTAGTTTTAATTTCTAAATCTGTTCTAACTGATAGTTTTTTTTGTCACAGGGGAATATATCATATCGAAACTAAACGTTTCTTTTATATTTAAAGGTGCAAGCTGATACAAACAATCGCATATCACAAGGAGACAATAGTAGACAGATATATTTCATCTGCAGATCTGCTGTTTTAAAATTCTGCCGATTTTTGTTACTACCACAAGCTAGTCTTGCATATTTTGAATTATACCATAACTAAATATGCTTTTATTCAGATTTGTTCTTTTTCTACTATTATGCAAAAAGTAATCATTCATTATGATTGGTGGTGAGAAATATCCAATAAATATAAAAATAGTATTCATTAATGGCGCTTCATATAAATAAAAAAAGACGCAACTTGCTTATAATAAATTACTTAGTTGATAAAAACGGATAGAAACAGGGTATCATCCGTTAAAGAAAAGGGTAGCTTTGATACTGATAAATAATTGATTATCATGTTTATATATGGATACAATAATATGTAAAATGATTAGGCTTATATTTCTCATTATTGTAATAATCAGCATTTTATATTAAAAATTAGTTCTGCAAAGACTTTGCAAATTTCGTACATCGGTATGCAAACTCAAGAAGTAGCGATTAAGCCTAATTTAAAGGTAGTACTTAGGTCGGATGCTCAACAGATCGATGAAGTTGTTGTTACAGCAATGGGTATTAAAAGATCTGAAAAAGCATTAGGTTATGCTGCGACCTCAGTGGGTGGAGAAAAAATTGCGGAAAGCCGTACATCTGATGTGATGTCAAGCTTGGCAGGTAAGATTGCAGGTGTACAGATTTCCAGCACTTCATCTGACCCCGGAGCCTCTAATTCGGTCATTATCCGTGGAGTCAGCTCACTCTCCGGTACCAACCAGCCACTATATGTCGTGGATGGAGTACCTTTGAATAACTCTACCGTATACTCTACAGATGGTTTGAATAGCGGATATGATTTTGGAAACGGTGCCAACGCTATCAATCCGGATGATGTGGCAAACATGACTATTTTGAAAGGTGCTGCGGCTACTGCTTTGTATGGTAGCCGTGCCGCCAATGGTGTAGTCATGATTACTACCAAAAGTGGCCGGAAAGAAAAAGGAGTTGGAATCGAGTATAACGGTGGAGTTCAGTGGTCAACTGTTCTGCGTCTGCCGGAATTTCAAAATGAATTTGGTATGGGATGGAACGGCAACCATACAGAATTGGAGAACGGTTCCTGGGGACCTCGTTTCGATGGTTCCATGCAGCTGTGGGGGAATGTGTACAACAACTCTCAGAAACTGAAACCTTATGTGGCAATGCCTGATAACATCAAAGACTTTTTTGATGCGGGATTCAGATATAGCAACAGCCTTTCATTCAATGGAGCTACAGATAAAAGTGATTATTATGTATCATTCTCTCAGATCAGCGATGATGGTATGATCCCGACAGATGCTGACAGCTACGATAAATATACTTTTTCTGCACGCGGCAGCCATAAGGCAGGAGCGTTGACATTCTCTTCTTCACTGAATTACGCTTATCAGAAGAATAACTTTGCTACTACGGGACAAGGTTTGTCCATGCTAAACTCTTTATATCAGACACCAAGAGATATCAGCATAATAGGACTGGAAGACCAGAATGATCCGTTCAACACTCCGGGATATTATTATACCCCCTACGGAGTTATGAACCCTTATTATATTTTGAATAACTATTTGAATGAATATGAATCTGAAAGATTCTACGGAAAATTTCAATTGGATTATGAATTCCTGAAATACTTCAAGTTTACGTACCGTATGGGCTTGGATACTACGACAGGACAAAGTGACAAAGGAAAACCGAATCTGTACGCTCTTTATTATGAAGGTACTCCTAATGGAGAAGGTCAGGGCTCCAGCAGTCCTTTCTCTGGTGAAACCGGACAATATTCCGAGCAGATAACCCGTCGTCGCGAGATAAACCAGGATATTATGGTTAATTTCAATATGCCGGTTAACGATTTTAATGTCAATGCACTGGTCGGTTTCAATGGCAATGAACGTAAAGTCTCTTATCAATATTCAGAAGTTAATGATTTAACGATTCCTACATGGTTTAATCTGAAGAACTCCGGCAAAACTCCTATAGTAGAACAGCACATGGAACTCAGACGTCTGATGGGTGTTTTCGGACAGTTTGAAGGTTCATGGAAGAATATGCTCTATTTAACGGTAACTGCCCGTAATGACTGGTCTTCTACTCTTCCGAAAGAAAATCGCAGTTTCTTCTATCCCGGTATTACCGGTAGTTTTATTTTCAGCGAATTATTGAATGACAATCTGCAGGATGTGATAACTTTTGGTAAGATACGCGCCAGCTGGGGTAAAACAGGTAACGATGCTGATGTGTATATGGTTAATCCTGTGTATGCACAATCTTCCAATAGAATACCTTTCGGTTCTCTGACTTTCCCTCTAGGAGGTGTCAACGCTTACTCTGCAGGAAATGTACTCGGAAGTAATACATTAAGTCCGGAAATGACCACAGAATCTGAAGTCGGTTTAAATATGGCTTTCTTCCAAAACCGCCTCTCTTTTGACGTATCTTATTATAACAGGAATACCGATAAGCAGATTTTCTCTTTGGCTATGGACCCTGCTTCAGGCTATACAGCACAGAATATGAACTTGGGTAAGATTCGTAACCGTGGTATAGAACTCCTGATCAGCGGTACTCCGATAAGAACAAAAGATTTTAGTTGGGAACTGACATGGAACTTCACAAAGAACTGGAGCAAGGTGATCAGTTTGCCGGAAGAATTGGGTGGCATTACAACGATTTATGGTCTCAATGGAGGTACCAGTATGTACGCTATAACAGGCATGCCTGTTGGTGTTTTCAAGGCTCAGGTAGCCGAACGTGATCCGCAAGGACGTATTGTAGTAAATTCATCAACGGGTCTTCCGGTTGAAGCCAGCGAATTCGGAATCTGCGGAGATATGAATAACAAATATCAAATGGGTGTTTCTACTAATTTAAAATATAAAGGCATAAGCTTAGGTATTGATTTTGATATCCGTCAGGGGGGAGTAATGTATTCACGTACTAAAGATATAAACTATTTTACCGGTAACGCAATACAGACTGCCTACAATGACCGTAATCCTTTGATTGTTCCTAACTCAGTAAATAAAATAGTGAATGGAGAAAACGTTACTTATGTAGAAAATACAACTCCTATTACTAGTTCTAACATTTATAAATACTGGGGTGACGGTGGCTCTGATATGGGAAGCTGCTTCCTGGTGGACAAATCATACGTCAAGCTTCGTTCTGTTGTATTAGGTTGGGACCTCCCCAGAAGATGGTTGGCAAAAACTCCTTTCCAGGCAGTAAAAGTGTCTGCATATGGCAATAACTTATTTGTCTGGACTCCATCCAGCAATACATTTATTGATCCCGAAATGACTTCATTTGGTAATGACCTTGAAGGTAACTATGGAGAATACACAGCTAATCCCAGCTCACGTCGTTTCGGTTTCAACTTAATGGTTAAATTTTAAACAGGAATAAAAATGAAAAAAATATTATTATATGCATCATTAGCAACAACAGCATTGTTTGCAGGTTGCGACCTGAACATCAATGACGACCCGAACTACCCGATGAATGATCAGGTGACGGCGGATTTGATATTCCCCTCTATCAGTGCTTCCATTGCTTCGGCGGTAGGCGGAGAAATTTATAATTACGCTGGCTTTTTCGCTCAGTACTATGAACAGAAACCGGAGTCGAATCAGTATAACACTCTATGTGAATATACATTTACCGAATCTTCCCAGCAAATGGATTATTCTTATAGAATCCTGTTTGCAGGAGCTTTGGAAGATGCAAAGCAGGTTCTGGAAAAGACTACAAACCCTGCCGACCGCTTCGCCACTACCATACTAAGAGCATATGCCTTTCAGATAATGGTAGATAATACCAGTGACTCACCTTATTCGGAAGCTCTGCAAGGTAATGCCAATGCCACACCTAAATGGGATACAGGTGAAACAGTATATAAAGGTATATTAGGTGAGATCGATGCAGCAGAAGCTGCTTTGGATGGAAGCGGTATGGATGTGCCGGATTTGATATTCAACAAAAATATCGCTCAATGGAAAGGTTTTGCCAATGCTCTTCGCCTCCGTATGTATCTGCGTTTCATTGATGCCAATATAGATGCGGCTTCGTATACAGAGAAAGTGAAGCCCTTGGTACAAAACAACGAATTCTTTACCGGTGACGTGAAACTGGATTGTTTTTTGGATGAAACAGACAAACGGAATCCATGGTATAATACAAATGCGGTCGGATTGACCGGTAATCATTGTGCTGCTTATCCATTAATTTCTTATTTAAGCAGTACGGGAGATCCTCGAATCGCCTATGGTATTAGTAAAACAGATGCGGATGGAAAGTATGTCGGTCAACTTCCCGGAGGAAAAACACATATGCAAAGCATTCTGGGTACTGACAACTGGAAAAATAAAAACGTGAGTGCGATTGATTACTCTATCGGGGCTACAAAACCTGTCTATTTCTTTACTCAGGCTGAATTACAATTCCTGATAGCAGAGGTATATGCTCGTTTCCTCAATGATGATGCGAATGCAAAAAGTGCTTATGAAGCAGGTGTAACTGCTGACTTTGCCGTTCGTGGATTTACAGGTCAAGAAAGCACTATTCTGGAAGGAGAGTGTGCATGGTCTGCTGCCTCTACACTGGCAGACAAGCTAAACTTGATTTATATGCAGAAATGGGTAGCTCTTTTCTATATGGATCACATGGAAGCATGGAGTGAGATTCGTCGTACGGATTGTCCGAAACTATCTTCTTATTCAGCAGCTCAGATACAAGCTAATGAGGCAGTATACACTCCGGGAGAGTTGGTTGCACCATGGACTAATGGTCTGGAAGCAGGCGGACTGATGAAACGTATGACTTATCCATTAAGCGCACGTCAGCAAAATGTAAATACTCCTGCAGGAGTACCGGGAAGTACTCCGGTTTGGTGGGATATCAAATAGTAACCAATAACTTAGTAAGTTTTACGTATGAAAAATATAATATACAGCATATTAGTATGTTTGCCGTTTGTCTTTGGAGCTTGCGACAAATCAACAGATGATACTTCTAAAGTCACCTATTTTGTAACGTTGGAAAGAGAAGGCGATGAAAAGATCGTTTTAGAAAAAGGACAACCCTTTGTGGAGCCGGGATATTATGCGGAAATGAATGGAGAGGATATAACTGAATCAGTTCAGATAAAAGGAAGTGTTGATGTCAACACTCCGGGAATCTACAATTTAGTATATGCGGCATACAATGAGGACGGTTTTGCCAAAACATTCACGAGAACAGTATATGTAGCAGATGATACTGCTTCTCCTTTGAAATCCGGAATTTATACTATAGCCGAAGGAAGCAAGCGTACCGCCCCTTCTGTGGTAGCTTTCAGTGGATATGAGATTGTGATTTTGCAGATGGAACCGGGAATATTTTATATCAGCGATTTCTTAGGAGGCTGGTATGACCAGCGTGCTGGCTATGGACCAGATTATGCAATGGTTGGTAAATTCGAATTGAATGATGATAATACCATTACTCCTCTGGAAAGTTATGTTGCAGGTTGGGGAGATTCCATGGATCAAATGACTAATACATTATTAGATCCTGCGACTGGGACTCTGAAATGGACTGTTGCTTATGCCGGTCAGCTATCTTTTGACATTATAGTAAAACAATAAAAATACGATTATGAAGAAATATATGATATTACTTTTAGTTTCACTGGCTTTTACATTCGTGGCATGCGACAACGATACAGAACCAGGTGGTACTGCTGTTGAAAAAATGGCAGGAGACTGGTGGGTGACAGTGAATGCATTTATTGACGGGAAAGAAGTAGAAGATCCCTTTGGAGCAGGACATCTGCAAATGAGTACTTACAATACAGCCAGCAACAGTGAAACTGAAATGTGGCTGGACGATTTAGGAAATTTCTGGGAATATAAACTGAAAGTAAACGTGAATTATGCAACGAGGACTTTCTCGACAACGGGCTTTGTGGATAATGTAACATATGAGTCCAAAGTGAAGATAACTGATGGTAAGGTACTGGAAAAAGCTGCCACAACTCCTAGCGGTATGCCTGCTGACAGTATCGTATATATGGTACAGTTCGACGACGATGAAGATGGATTAACTTATAAGGTTTCAGGTTTTCGTCGAACAGGTTTCCCTGCTGACGATTTTTAACAGAAGAGTTTAAATATGGAGAGGGCTGTTCCGCGAGTGGAACAGCCTTTTTTGCAATCTAACTTCAAATAAGACAGATCAATATATGGCAGTCTCTAATATTTACAATAATTGCTTGCCTTTAAAAGAAAAATGAATGGGATAATGTTTTTAATTAATAATATCCATTACCTGATTAATTGTATACAAATGAAGGCGCCTTTTATAACATGATACTATTTTTTTATTTATAATAGCTACCTGTTTTACAGATATAATATTGATTATAAGATAAATACTCCTCATTTCGGTAGAGAAATGGTATTACAAAGAGAGAGTAGATCATAAGCTGAATTTTGCTAACTAACTGTCAAATAGATGTATAGGCTATTTCTGTTTGATAAAATATCGACCTGTGTTACTGATTTGCACTCTATATATCTTTCTGATTATCAGTTATATATAAATTTATTAGTTCTGCAAAGACTTTGCAGATTTCGTATATCGGTATGCGGACACAAGAAGTTGAAATCAAACCAACTTTAAAAGTCGTATTAAAGTCTGATTCTCAGAATCTTGATGAAGTTGTAGTAACAGCTATGGGTATCAAGCGATCTGAAAAATCTTTAGGTTATGCTGTCTCCAGTGTAAAAGGAGATGAGATAACTAAGGCGCGTGAAAGTAATGTGCTTAATTCGTTGTCCGGTAAGATTGCAGGTTTGCAAATTGCACAGTCGTCCGGAACAGTAGGTGGTAGCTCAAGTATACAGATTCGTGGCGCTTCTTCCATTGGTACAGTTTCTTCTCCTCTGTTTATTATTGACGGACTTCCTATTGATAATGGTTCTTACAATCCTGACAGAACCAATGGTATAGTCGATGTGGGTAACCGCGCAGGAGACATCAACTCTGACGATATTGAATCTATCAACGTATTGAAGGGTGCAGCTGCAACCGCATTGTATGGAGCGCGTGCAAAGGATGGTGCAATTGTTATTACCACAAAGAAAGGAAAAAAGAACTCACCGGTCTTTGTTACGGTGAATTCCTCAACACGATTTGAAAATGTACTCAAATTGCCTGATTTCCAGAATGAGTATGCACAGGGTAGTTACGGAGTGTATAATGTAAAGATGTTGAATGGATGGGGACCGAAGATTTCGTCGGTACAAGATCAGCAATTTACAGATTATAAAGGAGATAAAGTGACTTTGAAGGCAAATCCTGATAATGTGAAGGATTTCTATGAAACCGGAATGAGTTATATTAATAATGTATCAGTAGCCGGAGGTGGTGAAAAAGCTGATTTCCGTTTGAGTTTTACCTCTACCAACCAGACGGGTGTTGTACCTGGTTCTGACTATAATAAATATGCTTTTTCTGTGAATGCAGGTATGAACTTTACGAATAACTTTACAGGACGTATTTCTGCTCAATACATACGTTCTGATTCAGAAGGTCGTCCGGCACAGGGAGCAAATGATAGTAACTTGTTGATTCCATTGATCAATGGATTGCCAAGAACCATTGATATTCATGACATCAAGCAGAATTGGATTGATGAAAATGGTAAACAGATTACGCTAGACCCGGAAGGTAAAAGTAATAATCCGTACTGGATTATTAATAAGAATAAGTTTACCAATAATCTGGATCGTATGATCGGCAATATCACATTGACTTATAAACCGATTGAAGGATTGACTATTACTAATAATGCCGGAACGGATTTCTATACAGAAGGAAGACGTAAAGTTTATGCAAAAGGTACTGTAGGAGCCTTGAACGGTAAATTCCAGACTTGGAATTTGTATAAAAGAATTATAAATAATGACTTAATGGTTTCCTATGAGAAGACTTTTGCCAATGATTATCATTTTAAGGCTATGATAGGTCACAATCTCTATCAGGAAGAATGGAAAAATGAGAATGTACAAGCTCAGAATCTCGTAGTTGACGAGTTATATACATACACTAATGCAAAGTCTACTACTCCGGTGAATTATTATGAAAAGAAACGTCTTGTGGGTTTGTATGGAGATATTAGCTTGGGATATAAAGATATGCTTTTCGTTAATGTAACAGGACGTAATGACTGGTCGTCTACTTTGCCTGTCAATAATCGTTCTTATTTTTATCCGTCTATCAGCGGTAGTTTCATTTTCACAGAGTTGATGGAGAATAAAGACATTCTGAATTATGGTAAGGTTCGTTTAAGCTATGCGAATGTGGGTAGTGATGAAGACCCATATAATTTAGCATTTAAATATACTCCTGCCAGTACTTATTTCTTGCAATATTTGGGCAATGTTAATACTTTCCCACATATGGGACTGGTTGGTTTTACCGGCCCTCGTGTATTGCCGAATGAAAATCTGAAACCTCAGAATCAAAGTTCATTCGAAGTCGGAGCTGATTTACGTTTCTTCGGTGGAAAGATTCGTTTGGATATGACTTACTATAGTAACATTACAAAGAATCAGATTGTAAGTATTGATGTCCCGTTATCAACAGGTTACTTTGCTAATAATATCAATGCCGGAAAGATTGCCAATAAAGGTGTCGAAGTAACTCTGGGTTTGACACCTGTAGAAACACGTAACTTTAAATGGGATCTGGATGCAACGTTTGCTTCTAATAAGCAGACTGTGGAAGAATTGGCCGAAGGACTTGATGAATATACATTAACAAGCGGATTGAGTGGTCTGCAGATTAAGGCTGCGAAAGGTGATTCGTTCGGTTTGTACGGTACTGCCTGGAAGCGTGATGATCAAGGCAATTATGTGATCAATTCTAAGACAGGTTTGAGAGAAACTGTCAATAACGTACGCCTGGGAGATGTTTATCCTGATTTTACAATGGGTATTAATAACACACTTACTTATAAAGGATTGACCTTCAGTTTCTTGATTGATATTCGTCATGGAGGGTCTTTGTATTCAGAAACTGTTGCTAATTTAAGAAGCAGCGGTTTGGCTGCAGAAACAGTAGCTCATCGTGAAGATGCTTCTTTTATCGAACCGGGCGTAATCCTTCAGGATGACGGAACCTACAGACCTAATGATGTGCCGGTGAAGAGTATGCAGGATTACTGGCAACATGTGTCCAATTCTAGTAATAATGAAGGAAATATCTATAATGCATCATTCGTGAAACTTAGAGAGGTACAACTGTCTTATAGTTTCCCACGTAAATGGTTCAAGAGTTTCTTTGTTAAATCATTGGATTTAGGCTTCGAGGCACGTAATTTATGGATCATCAAAGACCATGTGCCGCATATTGATCCGGAAGCAAACTTTTTTGGTCCCTCTCAAATCGGAGGTGGTGTAGAGTTTAACAGCATTCCTTCTACCAGAAGTTTCGGATTTAATCTCAGATTAACATTGTAAGAATTAAACGAAGATGATTATGAAAAAGAAAATATTAGTATATGCATTAAGCGCTTTGACATGTGGGCTGTTTACCTCATGCAGCGACTGGCTTGATATTAACCATGACCCCAATACTGCCGAGAAAGTTGATCCCGGATATTTATTTAACTATGCAGCTGTAAACTGGGCCGGAACACGAACAGGTGGTGACTTCTATATTCCTTTATCTATGAGTTCACAGTGTCAGGTTGACGGTGGACTTGATTATGGTGGATGGGATGAATCAGTATATACCATTTCTCCCTACAGCACAGGAAACGTGTGGAAACATTATTATTCTGTTGGTGGCAACAATTTGATGCTGGCTATTAAAAATGCAGAAGAATCAGATCCGGTGAATCACAATGCTATTGCACAATGTAAGATTCTGCTGGCTGAACATATGTATGAAGCAACCATGTTATGGGGAGACATACCTTTCACCGAGTCATGGAACGGAACAATCAAATATCCGAAGTTTGATTCTCAGGAAAGTGTGCTGAATGGTGTTCTGTCGTTGCTTGATGAGGCATTGCAGGTAATGGATCTGAATGATGCTAATGCGATTGATGAGTACGATATCTATTATAAAGGTGACATGAACAAATGGATGACTCTGGCAAAATCGTTAAAGTTCAGGACACTGATGGTCATGGTAGACAAAGATCCTTCTAAGGCTACTGCTATTGGTACGATGTTGCAGGCTGGAGGAATGGTTTCATCAGCATCAGATAATTTGGTATTCCCTTATTCTACAGACCCGGGCAATCAGAATCCTAAATATGAACTTATAGAGTTGGTCGGTGGTACGCAGATTTTGTTTTTTGCCAGCAATTATATGCTGAAGCCGATGCAGGAACGCAATGACCCCCGTATTCCTTGTTATTTTGAGCCGGGTGCCGATGGTGTGTACAGAGGGTTAGGCAACCGTGAGCCTGCTGAGACAGATGACAAGGATAATATGTTATCATCTGTTGTGAGCAGCTATCTTTTCAGGAAAGATGCGCCGGAGCTGATTTACTCTTGTCAGGAACAGCTGCTTCTGGAAGCGGAAGCTTATGCTCGCGGTTTGGGAGTTGCTCAGAATCTGTCGAAGGCTAATGAATTGTACAAGAAAGGCGTTCGGGAAGCATGTGCATTCTATGGAGTAGCTGAAAACGATATTGATACATATGTTACAGGTTTGCCGGAATTGACAACAGTGACTCCGGAGAATGCATTATATGAGATTCATATGCAACAGTGGATTGATTTGATGGACCGTCCGTTCGAGGAGTTCGTGCAGTGGAGGCGTTCCGGAACTGCAGGCAATGAAGTTCCAACTTTGCAAGTACCGGAAGATGCAACTTCAAAAGAACTGATCAGAAGATGGGAATATAGCCCCGAAGAGATGACGGCTAATATCAATGCTCCGAAAGAATCTCCGAAGATCTGGGAAAAATTATGGTTTGATTTATAATCGAATTATTATAAATGGTTACGAAAAAGAGGACAATACAACATTGTCCTCTTTTTTTTTGTTATATTTGCGACCATATTTAGATTTATATATCAGAAGAAAAGAATGAAAGAATTTATAATATCCGAAGCCAAAGTAGAAACAGCAGTACTTGTCGGACTCATTACCCAGACGCAGGATGAGCGGAAAACAAACGAGTATCTCGATGAATTGGCTTTCCTTGCTGAGACGGCTGGGGCGGAAGTAGTAAAACGATTTACACAGAAATTGCCGACTGCCAATTCGGTAACTTATGTCGGAAAAGGGAAATTGGAAGAGATCAGACAATATATACGAACGGAAGAGGAAGAAGAACGTGAAGTAGGAATGGTTATCTTTGATGATGAACTTTCCGCGAAACAAATACGTAATATTGAAGCCGAACTGAAAGTGAAGATACTGGACCGTACTTCATTGATTCTCGATATATTTGCGATGCGCGCTCAGACTGCCAATGCGAAGACGCAGGTGGAGCTGGCTCAATATAAATATATGTTGCCACGTCTGCAACGGCTTTGGACTCACTTGGAACGCCAAGGTGGTGGATCAGGTAGCGGAAGCGGTAAAGGAGGCTCTGTGGGACTTCGCGGACCGGGTGAAACGCAGCTCGAAATGGACCGCCGTATCATCTTGAACCGTATGTCATTGCTGAAAGAACGTCTGGCTGAAATTGATAAACAGAAAGCTACCCAGCGTAAAAATCGAGGACGTATGATCCGTGTCGCACTGGTTGGCTATACCAACGTTGGAAAATCGACAATCATGAACTTACTGTCAAAGAGCGAAGTTTTTGCAGAAAACAAGCTTTTTGCTACACTGGATACAACGGTACGTAAAGTGATCATCGATAACCTGCCGTTTCTCTTATCTGATACAGTCGGATTTATCCGTAAATTGCCTACCGATCTGGTGGATTCATTCAAATCGACTTTGGATGAGGTGCGAGAAGCAGATTTATTGGTACATGTAGTCGATATCTCTCATCCCGGATTTGAAGAACAGATTGAAGTGGTGAACAGGACACTGGCCGACATTGGCGGCGGCGGCAAACCCATGATACTTATATTTAATAAAATAGACGCTTATACCTACGTGGAGAAAGCGCCGGACGACCTTACCCCCCGAACAAAGGAAAACTTAACACTCGAAGAACTGATGAAGACGTGGATGGCAAAGATGGAGGACAACTACCTCTTTATTTCCGCCCGCGAACGAATCAATATAGACGAACTGAAAGATGTGGTTTATCAGCGAGTGAAAGAATTGCATGTTCAAAAGTATCCCTATAACGATTTTCTTTATCAGACTTACGAAGAGGAAGAATAATAATCAATGTACCGCTTACTGATTGGGGGAGGCGGTACATATCTATTTTTTATCTATATGAAAGACTATCGTAAACTGACTGAAGACGAAGTGCTTCAGTTGAAGAGCCAGTCGTGTCTGGCTGATGATTGGGGGAATGTTTCGGTTGCTGAGGGCTTTAACTGTGAGTATGTTCACCATACTCGTTTTTCGGGTGAAGTGAAATTAGGCGTATTTGATGCCGAATTTACGCTGCCCGGAGGAATCAGGAAACACTCGGGACTCCGTCATGTCACTCTGCACAATGTAGTAGTAGGGGATAACTGCTGCATTGAAAACATTCAAAACTACATTGCTAATTATGAAATTGGAAATGATACCTTCATTGAAAATGTAGATATCATTTTAGTAGATGGGCTGAGCACCTTTGGTAATGGGGTAGAAGCAACAGTGCTCAATGAAACGGGGGGGCGTGAAGTGCTGATTAATGATAAGCTGTCGGCACACCAAGCGTACATACTGGCCTTATATCGCCACCGCCCGGAACTGATTAATCGCATGAAAGCGATTGCTGATTATTATTCCAATAAACATGCTTCTGCTACAGGCAGTATAGGCGACCATGTGATGATCCTTAATACGGGATCTATCAAGAATGTGCGAATCGGTGATTATTGCCATATCTGTGGTACTTGTCGTTTATCAAACGGTAGTGTAAACAGTAATGTAACAGCACCTGTACACATCGGACATGGAGTAATATGTGATGATTTCATTATTTCTTCTGGTTCTGAAGTGGATGACGGTACAATGTTGACCCGTTGTTTTGTTGGTCAGGCATGTAAGTTGGGGCATAACTACTCAGCTTCCGATTCCTTGTTCTTTAGTAACTGTCAGGGAGAGAATGGAGAAGCATGTGCTATCTTTGCAGGACCTTTTACAGTGACTCACCACAAATCGACTTTATTGATTGCCGGAATGTTCTCGTTTATGAACGCGGGATCGGGCTCCAATCAGAGTAACCACATGTATAAATTGGGACCTATCCATCAAGGAACAATGGAAAGAGGGGCTAAAACGACTTCAGACTCGTATATCTTATGGCCGGCACGTGTCGGAGCTTTCTCTCTGGTAATGGGACGACACGTTAATCATGCCGATACTTCTAACCTTCCTTTCTCTTATCTGATTGAGCAACGAAATACGACTTATTTGGTTCCGGGAGTGAATCTGAGAAGTGTAGGTACCATTCGCGATGCTCAGAAGTGGCCGAAACGTGATAAGCGGAAAGATCCGAATCGCCTGGATTATATCAATTATAATCTTCTGAGTCCATATACTATTCAGAAAATGTTCAAAGGACGCTCTATTCTGAAGGACCTTAAACGGGTATCCGGGGAAACATCTGAAATCTATTCTTTCCAAAGTGCAAAGATTAAAAATTCTTCTCTGAACAACGGCATTCGTTTTTATGAAATTGCTATTCATAAGTTTTTGGGGAATTCAATCATAAAGCGCTTGGAGGGTATTAATTTCCAAAGTAATGAAGAGATACGCCAGCGTCTGAAACCGGATACGGAAATCGGAACTGGTGAATGGGTGGATATGTCCGGACTGATCGCTCCTAAAAGTGAAATAGACCGCCTGCTCGATGGTATCGAGAATGGTTCAGTCAACCGATTGAAATCCATTAATGCCAGCTTTGCGGAAATGCACGAGAATTACTATACGTATGAGTGGACTTGGGCTTATAACAAAATTCAGGAGTTTTATGGTTTGAATCCGGATGAGATAACAGCGCAGGACATAATCTGTATCGTGAAAACATGGAAGGAGGCAGTAGTGGGTCTCGATAAAATGGTATATGATGATGCCCGTAAAGAGTTCTCACTGTCTTCAATGACAGGATTCGGGGCGGATGGGTCTCATGATGAAATGAAGCAGGACTTTGAACAAGTACGCGGTGACTTTGAAAGTAACACATTTGTTACAGCGGTATTAAAACATATCGAAGATAAAACGGCCCTTGGAAATGAACTGATCAAAAGAATTGAGTCCATTCAAGACTAAGTGATAAAGCTGGCTTATTCTTTAATTCATTCATTTATAATAGCTTTTGTTGTACAGAGTTCTCGGCCAGTTTTCATCTTGATGAGAAAAAAATCTCACCTTGATGAGAAAATTTTCTTATCGCAATGAGAAAAAAAACTCATCACGGTGAGAATAAATTCTCACTGTAACAAGAAACTATTCTTGTTGCAGTGGGCATTGTTCCTTTCTCCGTTATTCATTCTTAATTCTTCATTCATCATTCGCCATTCTTCATTCTTAATTACTACCTTTGCCACACTAACTAACATTACGTAATAAAATAAGAAACTTATGGCAACACCTCCGTTTAAGTATCAGCCCATGTTTGAAAAGGGAAAAGATACAACTGAGTATTATCTGCTTACAAAGGACTATGTATCGGTAAGCGAGTTTGAAGGACATCCTATCCTGAAAATTGAGAAAGAAGGTTTGACTGCGATGGCTAATGCTGCTTTTCGTGATGTGTCATTTATGCTTCGTCGTTCGCACAATGAACAGGTTGCTAAGATTCTGAGTGATCCGGAAGCCAGTGAGAACGATAAGTACGTAGCATTGACTTTCCTGCGTAATGCAGAAGTGGCAGCCAAAGGGGTACTTCCATTCTGCCAGGATACCGGTACCGCTATTATCCACGGTGAGAAAGGACAGCAGGTATGGACTGGCTATACGGATGAAGAAGCTCTGTCACTGGGTGTTTATAAAACATATACTGAAGAGAATCTGCGTTACTCTCAGAATGCGCCTCTCAATATGTATGATGAGGTGAATACAAAATGTAACCTGCCTGCACAGATTGACATCGAAGCTACTGAAGGAATGGAATACGAATTCCTCTGTGTTACTAAAGGTGGCGGTTCTGCCAATAAAACATATTTGTATCAGGAAACAAAAGCAATTCTGAATCCCGGTACACTGGTTCCGTTCCTGGTTGAAAAGATGAAGACTTTGGGAACAGCTGCTTGTCCTCCTTATCACATTGCTTTCGTTATCGGCGGTACTTCTGCCGAGAAGAATCTGCTGACTGTGAAACTGGCTTCCACTCACTTTTACGATAATCTGCCGACTACAGGAAATGAGTATGGTCGTGCTTTCCGTGATATTGAGCTGGAAAAACAAGTGCTGGAAGAAGCTCACAAGATTGGATTGGGCGCACAATTCGGTGGTAAATATCTGGCGCATGATGTCCGTATTATTCGTCTGCCTCGTCACGGCGCCTCTTGCCCGGTAGGTTTGGGCGTATCTTGTTCTGCGGATCGTAATATCAAATGTAAAATTAATAAAGAAGGTATCTGGATTGAGAAACTAGATTCAAATCCGGGCAGTCTGATTCCGGCTGAATTGCGCCAGGCTGGTGAAGGTGATGTGGTGAAAATCGATCTGAACCGTCCGATGGCTGAAATTTTGAAAGAACTGACTAAATATCCCGTATCCACTCGTTTGTCACTGAGCGGTACAATCATTGTTGGTCGTGATATTGCTCATGCTAAACTGAAAGAGCGTTTGGATCGTGGAGAAGATTTGCCTCAGTATATCAAGGATCATCCTATCTATTATGCCGGTCCGGCCAAAACTCCGGCTGGTATGGCTTGCGGTTCAATGGGACCGACAACTGCCGGACGTATGGACTCATATGTTGAGTTGTTCCAGAGTCATGGTGGCAGTATGGTTATGCTGGCGAAAGGTAACCGTAGCCAGCAGGTTACAGATGCTTGTCAGAAATATGGCGGCTTCTATCTGGGGTCTATCGGCGGACCGGCTGCAATCCTAGCTCAGAATAATATCAAGAGCATTGAATGTGTTGAATATCCGGAATTGGGTATGGAAGCTATCTGGAAAATCGAAGTAGAAGATTTCCCGGCATTTATTTTGGTAGATGACAAAGGAAATGACTTCTTCAAACAGATTAAACCACGTTGTGCCAAATAATAAGTAACAAGTAATAAGTAATAGCAAGTAATTCTTGCGGTTGATTACATAAACATTCATTTTAGGGATACCTGTCAGTTTTCGTATGGGCATCCCTTTTTTTATAAACTTGCTTATCTAATAATTAAAACACCATGAAACCACTAGTGATGAATTTATCCAATCAAAAGAACCAGCATATTGTTTGGCTGGATGTCGTTCGTTTTATTGCGATGTTTACAGTTGTCTGCTGTCATTGCACCGATCCGTTTAATTTTTATCCCGGTACGGCTCCGAATATCGGAGAAATAAAACTTTGGGGTGCTATCTACGGATCTGTACTGCGTCCGTGCGTGCCTCTGTTTGTGATGATTACCGGTGCATTGCTTCTGCCTGTAAGAGGTGATACTTCTACTTTTTACAAGAAACGTATTCCCCGTGTCTTTTATCCGTTCCTGATATGGTCGGTGCTATATAATCTGTTCCCTTGGATTACAGGCCTGTTGGGACTGAATCCTCAGATTATTCTTGATTTCTTCCCGTATGCGGGAGAGGAAGTGATGCAGCAATCATTCTCTGTATCTTTGGAATATATTTTGATGATTCCGTTCAACTTCTCCATTTTAGCCGTGCATATGTGGTATATTTATCTGCTTATCGGGCTGTATCTGTATTTGCCGGTTTTCTCAGCTTGGGTAGAGAAGGCTTCGGAACGTGCCAAACTGATGTTTCTGCTGGCTTGGGGGGTAACTTTGCTGCTTCCTTATTATTATCAGTTTGTTTCTAATTATTTATGGGGAACCTGTTCATGGAACTCTTTTGGAATGCTGTATGCTTTTGCCGGTTTCAATGGCTATCTGTTGTTGGGGCATTATCTGAAAAATCTGGAATGGAGCTTGAAGAAAACGTTGGCGATTGGCATTCCGATGTTTGCAGTCGGTTATGCGGTGACATTCTTAGGTTTCAGGCATATAACCGCATTGCCGGAATATACGGATGAGATGCTGGAACTCTTCTTTACCTATTGTTCTCTTAATGTTGTAATGATGACGATACCTGTGTTTATGCTGGCAAAGAAAGTAAAAGTGAACTCGGAAAGAATGAAAAAGGCATTGGCGAATCTCACTGTATGCGGATTCGGTATTTATATGATACATTATTTCTTTACAGGGCCGTCGGTCGTGCTGATGAGAGCTATTAATATGCCGATTGGTTTGCAGATACCTGTAGCCGCTATTCTTGCTTTCGCCGTTTCATGGGGATTGGTATGGCTGATCTATCGTGCAGGAAAGGTTGCTAAATATATAGTAGGATAATAAGTTATAGAAAATAGAAATAGATGAGAGGTTATCAAAGGTTAATAGTAACTGGATTATCCTCCTTCCTGAAGGAGGAGAGTTTAATTACTATTGACTTTTGACATCCCCCTCTTATCGTTTCTTCCGATATTATTTTTTATTTAATTCCTTCTTCCATTTCTCATATTTTGCCAGTACTTTGCTGCCATCTTTGTTGTACCAGCTATATCCGTTCCGGCGTTCATGTCCGATTTCCGATATGTCATATTTCTTAATTCCGTCGCGGTCGGAGAAGAAAGGACGATTGGTATCCAGTTCATAAAAACGTGCCCATAGTATGGGGCAATCTTCGCAAGGGATCATCCGGTAATCTCTTTTTCCGTCACTGTTGGTGAAGTATTCTTTTTGTATTCCTTTTATTTCGGATTTCTTGAACCATTTGACGGCTGATTCTATCGATTCAATTACTTTTTCCGATGGATGGGGGAGAGACATGAGCAAAAGCACGATATTGTCGGATTCTTGTCCGCTCAATGAAGGTAACTCGTATGCACGTGCCTTGCAGGGCTCCAGTGTGATGCGGTCATGCTGTGCACACCATACTGTCAGGTCCCCGTTTTGGCGAACCTGTGTCCGGAGGATACATTCTATTCCTTTGTCAAAGGCTTTACGTGCTTGCTGGCAGGTTTCATCGGGGATGAAACTATAAGGAGACTGCTTTTCGTAGATTTCCCGTAACTGCTGCATGACTCTGACCATTGCGTTGTCATTGTATGTGATTTGGACATAGTATCCTGTAGGACGCGGGTAGAACTGAGGCCATCCGCCGTTGTCATATTGCGCTTTGAGCAGATATTGGATGCCTTTCAGTACTCCTTCTTTGTATTTCTCTTTTTGTGTAGCTTGATAAAGACGGGCCAGATATTGGATTTCAGTTGTCGTGGCGTTGTTGTCAATGGTACTTTGGTTGACGTCTCCTTTCGCATTCCATGCTTTGGTGTATTCCTGCTCTGTCAGTTCTGCCGGCATGTAAATGTTTTTGGGCCAGCCTCCCGTGACTTGCTGATACAATAATACATTGTCTCCGATGCGTTGTGCTTCTTCTGTCCGGAAAAAGGCATCATTGAACTTGGGAGCGAGGTGTACCCATTCTTTGTAATTCTGTTGTTTCCTGTAATCTGTTGCTTGGGCTGAAACTCCGGTCTGAATGAAAAGTAACAGAAAGAAAAAGGCTGTTTGTCTCATGACTTCTATTGTTAAGTGAATGTTATGGTGTGTGCAAATGTAGAAGAAAAGGTCGGGAATGAAGGGTAATATCTGTTCTTAATGGCATAAAAATTGGGCTAATCGCTTTTATCAGATGATTAGCCCAATGAAAACAGGAGAATCAATGTTTTATTGCTCCAGATATTTGGTGATTTTTCCGCTGATTTGCAGTAGTGAGATTTCGCAAAGTTTGGTGTTGTATTCTGCCGAGAGAATACGTTCTTCGGCATCCAGCAGACTCTTTTGTGCCTCGCGTACTTCAAAACCGGAAAGGTCTCCCTGTATATAACGGTCCATGGCGATATCATGATTGTCTTTGGCAGTCACAAGATTCTGCCGTTCCAGATTCAGCAGCTGAAGATTATTACGGTATGCTTGCCACAAGTTGCTGAGATCGGAACGAAGGGCTAACTCCAGTTCCTGTCGTTCCAGACGACGATTCTTGAAGGCAAGGGTTGCGTTGCGCTTTTCACGGCGGCGGTTGCCGTCGAAGATATTAAAACCGACAGTAACTCCGGCATTAAAGCCTAAGTTGCCTCTTCTGCTATTTGCATTGATATCATACTTATTAAAGGTGTATCCATAGCCGGTATTCAGTTTGAGGTATGGATAGTTGCGGGAGTTGATCTTTTTGTAATCCAGCTGTGCCAGTACGGTGTTCTGGTCGGCTTTCAGCAAAGAAGCATTGGTGGATAAGGTAGCATTCCATAAATCGTCGAACAGTAAGTCACTGTGTACGTCAATGGTAGAATCTTTGATGACGATAATCTGATTTACATTATTGTTAGCCATCAATTCATTAAGTTGGATGCGTGAGGAGTGCAGCAATTCCTGTTGCTTGATGTATTGGGCACTGTCCGCATTGAAGTCCACTTTGGCTTGCTGATAATCCAGACCTGAGAATTTACCGACAAGATGGCTCGCTTCTGCTATACGCAAGCGTTCTTTGGAAAGTGACATCGCATAATGAAAGTTCTTCAAACGGATCTTTTGCTGGATGAAGTTGTAGTATTCCGAGGCAAGATCGGCGATGAAGTCTTCAATGGCAATGCGGGTATTGATTTCGCCCTGCCGTTCCAGTTCCTTTAGTTGCTTGTACGTAGTGCTGATATTGAATCCGTCGAAGATGGTCCAGTTGAGGTTGAGGCCGACGTTAACTGTCTGGTCGTAGACTCCATTATTTTTGGTGACCTCTCCGGTGGCACGGGCTTTCGTCTCGATGTTGTCCAGGTTTCCGGTATATCCGGCAGAAAAGTCCAAAGTAGGCAGATAACCTGCATTTCCGAGTGTCGCGTTATTCTTGCTGATCTGTTCTTCGTTATGGACGATGCGCAGAGAATAATTGTTTTGCAGCCCTTCTTCCAGGCAGTCTTTTAAGGAATAGATTCGCTGTGCCTTCACTGGAGAAACTGATATGAAGACACATGTGGTAACTATGTATATGATTTGTTTCATGCAAATACTTTTCTGTTTCATTCTTTTGTTATTTTGATTCGGTTAGTCGAAATATAACTGTAGATGGCCGGCACGATATACATAGTAAGCAGTGTGGAAACAACCATACCACCTACTACAGCTGTACCCATGGCGATGCGCTGATTGGCGCCTTCTCCGCTGGCAAATGCCAATGGAATAAGTCCCAGTACAGTAGAAGCACTTGTCATTAGAATCGGGCGCAGACGCTGTAATGCGGCATCTTTGATGGCGCTCATTTTATCCTCGCCTGCTTCTTGTTTCTGATTGGCGAATTCCACGATCAGGATACCGTTTTTAGCCACGAGACCAATCAGCATGATAATACCGATCTGACTGAAAATATTCATTGTGATATCTCCGAAATACATGAATACCAAGGCTCCGGCGATAGCCAAAGGCACTGTTAACATGATTATTAACGGGTCCTTGAAACTTTCAAACTGTGCTGCCAGGATCAGATAAATCAGAAGGATAGCCAAAATAAAGGCAAACATCAGGCTCGAAGAACTTTCACGGTATTCCTTGGAGTCTCCGGATAATGCGGTACGGAAAGTATCATCCAATGTTTCTTTGGCAATCTTGTCCATTTCATCCAGTCCTTGTCCGATGGTCTTTCCGTCAGCCAGTCCGGCGGAAATTGTGGCTGATACAAATCGGTTGTAGCGGTACAGTTTGGGTGGAGCGATACCGTTTTCCAGCTCAATCAGATTATCCAGTTGTATCATATCTCCATTGCTGCTGCGGATGTAGATAGCTTTCAGATCGGCAGGCTTGTTTCGTTGCTGGCGGTTGATTTCACCCAAAATTTCATACTGCTTTCCGTTCATATAGAAATATCCCATACGTTGGCCGCTCAATCCGTATTGCAGCGTTTGGGCGATGTTTTTGGTACTGACTCCCATTACACTTGCTTTGTCACGGTTGATCTTGATGCGGGCTTCCGGTTTGCTGAACTTTAAGTCTACGTCTGCCATCTGGAAAACCGGATTCTCATATACTTTGGCCATGAACTGCGGTAATACCTCCTGCAGTTTTTCAAGATTGGTAGCCTGAAGTACGTATTGGACAGGCATACTTCCCCGGCGTCCGCCGAAAGAAGACTGCTGTTGTACGAACGAGCGTGCCATGGTCTTTTTCTGAACTGCCTTTGATATCTTTTCCGCAACTTCCATCTGCGTGTAGTCACGGTCTTTCATGTCTTTCAGTGTAATGCGTACGTTTCCGCTACCACTGGATACACGTGCTGTCACCGCTTCCGCATCCGGCAGAATAGAATCTACAAGCTGGTTGATATCTTCGGTATAGTCCCGGATATATTCATAAGTGACACCCTCCGCACCTCGGGTGTTGATAGAGATTTGCGACCGGTCTTCAAGCGGTGCCATTTCTGCCGGAATAGCATTCCATAAGAAGCCGATCAGGCAGATGGTTATAAAAGTGAACGGAAGTGCCAGCCAGCGCTTGCGCAAAAAAGCAGCGAGCGAACGGCTGTACCATCGGTTCATCCCTTCAAAAAACGGTTCTGTTTTAGTGTAGAACCAGTTTTGTTTCTCACGTTTGATGAGTAACTTTGTGGCCAGCATCGGTGTGAAGGTCAGTGCCGCAAATGAAGAGATAATGACAGAACCGGAAATTACAATACTGAATTCCCGGAACAAACGTCCTGTCATACCTTGCATAAAGACAATCGGGAAGAATACTGCAACCAGTGTGATGGTCGTTGAAATAACGGCAAAGAAGATCTCTTTGGCTCCTTCTATTCCCGCTTCTTTCGGACTCATTCCTTTTTCAATACGGATATAGATGTTCTCCGTCATTACGATGGCGTCATCCACCACCAGTCCCACGGCCAGCACAATGGCAAGCATGGAAAGTACGTTAATGGAGAATCCGGCAAGATACATGACGAAGAATGCTCCAATCAGCGATACGGGAATTACGATGCACGGAACCAGCGTCACCCGCCAGTCGCGTAAGAAAAGGAAGATGATGATGATAACCAGAATAAAGGCTACATATACAGTCTCTTTTACCTCATTGATAGATGCCCGGATAAATTTGGTATTATCAAAACCATAGCTATACGTCACATCTTCCGGCAGGTCCTTCTTCATCTGTTCCATGCGTTTGTACACAGCATCGGCAATTTCGATGTGATTGGCTCCCGGCTGTGGAATAACAACAACACCTACCATGGGTACACCGTTCATTTTCATGTAACTTTTGATGTCGGCAGGCCCAAGTTCTGCGCGTCCGATATCGCTGAAGCGGACGATACGGTTATTGTCTTCTTTTACAATAAGATCATTGAACTCATCGGCGGTATGCATTAATCCCAACGTACGGATTGTCAGCTCAGTAGTGTTTCCTTCAATACTACCCGAAGGAAGTTCGACATTCTCATTGTCTACTGCATTCTTTACATCAATCGGAGTGATACCGTATCCCGCCATCTTGACCGGATCGAGCCAAAGGCGCATGGAATAACGCTTTTCACCCCAAATGGATACACTACTTACATCAGAGATTGTCTGCAATTGCTCTTTGACAGTCAGGTCTGCAATCTCACTTAATTCAAGCAGTGAGCGTTTGTCGCTTTGGAGGGCAACCATCAAAATGGGCATCGCATCGGCATCCGCTTTTGATACAGTCGGTGGGTCACAGTCTCGGGGCAGATAACGTTGGGCACGGGAAACTTTGTCACGTACGTCATTTGCTGCAGTTTCCAGGTCGACTGAAAGTTCAAATTCTACCGTAATACGGCTTTGTCCCTGCTGGCTGACGCTGGATAGAGACCGGATGCCCGGTATACCATTAATATTTTGTTCCAGTGGCTCGGTTATCTGGTTTTCAATTACGTCGGCATTGGCCCCTGGATAAGAACAGCTGACAGAAATGATCGGGTTGTCCACCGATGGATATTCACGGACACCCAGATAACTGTATCCGATGAAGCCAAAGAGGAGAATAATGATTGTCAGTACCGTAGCTAATACCGGACGGCGTATACTTAATTCAGATATATTCATAAGGCATGGCAGGTATTAGTCAATATTGTCCAATGTAACAGGTAGTCCCAGACGAAGTTGCAGTGTTCCTGATGTAAGAATGGTATCTCCTACTTGAAGTCCTCTTACAATTTGTACTTCAGCATCCGTACGAATGCCTGTTGTTACTTCTACAGGCTCAGCTTTTCCTGATTTATACAAGAAAACTTTATCCTTTCCCATTTCTGGCACAATAGCTTCCGTCGGGATGGCGATCGCATTCGGAATTTCTTCTTTTTTCAATTGTATACTTGTATATCGACCGGGAAGCAGGGCACGATTGGTATTGGGATAAAGTGCGCGTGCTGTGTATTGATGCAGGTTAGGGTCAATCGTTGACTCTACTGCATATACCTTTGCGCTGAAGGCATCTAGTTTTCCTTCAATTCTGAAATTCAGGTTCGTCCCTTTCTTAATCTGGCTTGCATAGCGTTCCGGTACTGAGAATTCAACTTTCAACGGAGTAATCTTTGTCAGTTTGGCAACAATGGTTGTCGGCGAAGCATATGAACCGACACTGATTTGCCGGAGACCAATGATTCCGTCAAACGGAGCGCGGAGTTCAGTCAGGGCAATGTTTGCTTTCACTATTTCTATATCAGCATTTAAAGTTGCCAGGTCAGTTTTTACCTGTTCATAGGCTTCTTTACTGACTGCGTCCCGTTTGAGCAGGGCATCTTGTCGGAATACTCGGTCCTCAGCTAATTTTAGTTGTGATACCAACCTTTGTAGCTGTGCTTGTAACTGCCGGTCGTTCACCTTGGCAAGAAGTTGGCCTTTCTTTACGGGCGTTCCTTCTTCGAAATTGATCTCGACTACTTTTCCGGAGGTTTCAAAAGATAAATCTACTTCCTCGTCCGGTAAAAGTACACCGGTAGTGGTGTATTCGTCTGTTAATAGTTGAGGTTTTATGACTTTGGCATTGACGTTCAGAATTTTCTTCCCATTCTTTTGGGTGTTTTTTACCTTGTCAGCAGCAGCCAGTTCGTCGTTAGTTTTAGGTAACTGTGAGTAAATTCCTCCACCGATAATTCCGGCACCGATAAGAATAATGATGCCCCATTTAGTTTTTTTATTCATGGTTTAGTATAGTATATAGCACGTTATATAATATCTTCTTGTGATTAGACGACACCTGAAAGAAAAGGTTTAATAGCAGATAGATTAAAAGAAAGTTAATGGTATGTGCGGCTTTAATAACAGAAAAAAAGAGTAAACAGGATCGTTTTATTTGTTAAATGGTATTTGAATTTTAGAATCAATTCATTAAAACTCGTAAAACTTTGCTTAAAGTTTAAATAAGGTTAAAGTTGAATTTGTAACTGTTTGACTTTTAGAATTGAAATATCTGAATATTGTCGCTTTTTAAAATAAATACTAGGCTATTATTGCGAATTCAGAGTAGATAATGCTGACTTTATGTCATTTCTTTCGTTTTTTGTCAAATCGCTCATAGAAAATGTCTTCCTGAAAAATTTGCGTATAAATATAAAGGTTTATAATTTCGCAAAGTTTTTTAGGGATTTATAAACAAGAGCATCACAAGGTTAAAACACGTATTCTTTTTTTATAATAGCCTAATTAAACCTGTCGTGAGTTTAATTTTTATTAGGGTATTTAACTTTTTAAATTATGGATGAACCTATAGTGAGGGTAGAGCACCTTTCACATCGCTACAGCGTACAATGGGCTATCCGGGACATTAATCTGGAGATCAAGAAAAAAGGAGTTTTTGGTCTGTTGGGGTCTAATGGCGCAGGAAAGTCAACCACTATGAACATCATGTGTGGGGTACTGAACCAAACAGAGGGTGAAGTATTTGTAAATGGTATTAGTTTGAGAGAAAATCCGGTTGAAGCCAAGAAGTTTATAGGCTTCCTTCCTCAAAAGCCTCCTTTGTATGCTGACTTTACGGTAGATGAGTACTTGGTCTATTGTGCACAACTCAGGCACATGGACTCTAAAAGTATCAGGGCTGCTGTTGATTGTGCGAAAGAAAAGTGTGGAATAATGCACTATAGCAAACGTCTCATTAGTAATTTGTCTGGTGGATATCAGCAGCGTGTCGGTATTGCCCAGGCAATCGTACATAATCCGCTTTTCGTTGTTTTGGACGAACCCACCAACGGACTTGATCCGAATCAGATTGTCGAAATCCGTCACTTAATAAAAGAAATAGCGGTAGACCGTGCAGTGATGCTGTCTACTCATATCCTGTCGGAAGTACAAGCCACTTGTGATGAAATTAAGATGATTGAACATGGAAATGTTGTATTTTCCGGAACTATCCGTGATTTCAATAATTACATGGCCCCCAGTACTTTGGTGACTATCCTGGAGAATCCTCCACAAATAGAAGAATTAGAGAAAATTCCAGGTATACTTAAAGTCGAAAAGCTGACTGCTACTCGTTTCCGTTGTCATTTTGATGGAAACGATCATGGCATGACACGACGTATAACGGAAATGGGCGTGGAGAAAGGGTGGCGCCCCAGCGAAATTATTCTTGAACGGGACTCATTGGATACTGTTTTTGCACAGTTGTCCGGAAAAGGAATAAAAATCGATTAATCACAAAATACAATAAATCTCTGGAAAAGATGAATAAAAAGGGACAAATGTCTTCGTAATGCCTGTCAATAAGGCGTTTGCGAAGACAAATGAGGACAGGCGAAAAATCGAGGTAACGTAAAGGAAAGCGGATTTATGAAGAAGAACGGTCTCCAAATCATTACCCGCCGAATGGTGATTTTTAACACACCGTGTTGTATTTGGCAGCTTGTGGCACAGGTTGGCATATCAAGGTCTAACTCGTTGAGTAATAACTTTGCAAACAAAAAACGAGTATGGCAAGAAGCACATTCAAGGTTCTGTTCTACGTGAACGGCAGCAAGGAGAAAAACGGTATTGTCCCCATCATGGGACGAGTGACAATCAACGGGACTGTGGCGCAGTTCAGTTGTAAGCAGAACATCCCGAAAACGCTTTGGGACGTGAAAGGAAACAAGGCGAAAGGCAAGAGCCGCGAGGCACGAGACATCAACCTTGCCCTTGACAACATCAAGGCGCAAATCATCAAACATTACCAGCGCATTTCAGACCGCGAGGCATTTGTTACGGCTGAGATGGTGCGCAACGCCTATCAGGGAATCGGCAGCGAGTATGAGACGCTGCTAAAAGCATTCGACCGTGAGAACGAAGTGTTCAAGAAACGGGTAGGCAAAGACAGGGTAATGGCTACCTATCGGGCACGTGTACGGGCAAGAAACCATGTAGCCGCCTTTATCAAGTCGTTTTACAGACGCAGCGATATGTCCATGTTGGAACTTACTCCCGATTTCATCAAGGAGTTCGCCGCATACCTCTCGACTGAAGCCGGATTGCGGAACGGTTCGATATGGGCAAACTGTATGTGGCTGAAAGGCGTGGTCATGAAAGCGCATTATAACGGGTTGATACCGCGCAATCCTTTCATCCAGTTTCATATCAGCCCCAATGTGAAAGAACGGGAATATCTGACGGAGGATGAACTGAAAGCGGTCATGACACATGAGTTTGCAGACAGCAAGCTCGCATACATCCGTGACATTTTCATCTTTGCCAGTTTCACCGCCTTGTCATTCGTGGACATTCAGGAACTGACGAATGACAACATCGTGGAGGTGAACGGCGAGAAGTGGATATTGTCCAAACGCCACAAGACAAAAGTCGCCTTCCAAGTGAAGCTGCTGGATATACCCTTGCAGATAGTCGAACGCTACCGACCGATGCAGAAAGACAATCGTATATTCCCCGGCTTGAACTATTGGTCTATCTGCAAACCGTTGAAACGGATGATAAGGGAATGTGGCATAACCAAGTCAATATCATTTCATTGCAGTCGTCATGGCTTCGCAACATTAGCTTTGAGCAAGGGGATGCCCATTGAAAGCGTAAGCCGTGTGTTGGGACATACGAATATAGTCACGACCCAACTCTACGCAAAGATAACCACGCAGAAGCTCGACAACGACCTGACCATGTTCGGCGACAAACTGAGTAAGACGTTTAACGGAATAACGATGTCATGAGTATGAGAAGAAACAGCATAACAGTGAATGAATCCGGCAATATCATCATGCCGGAGAATGTCTCAAACATTTGGATGAGCGAGCCGGAATTGGTGGAACTGTTCGGAGTAATTGCTCCGACACTTCGTTCTGCCATCAGAAACATCTATAACAGTGGAGCATTAAAAGAATACGAGGTACAGAAGTATGTTCGGCAGGAGAACGGGTATCATGCCGATGTGTTCAGCTTTCCGATGATAGTCGCACTTGCTTTCCGCATTGACAGCTTCGGTGCGGAACAGGTGCGCAATGCCATATTTAAAAGGCTGTACTTGCGAAAAGAGAAAACAAATATCTTCTTTTCGCTGGGTATAAATGGTTGGGATATGTCTAATTATCAGGCATAAGTTCTAATGATATGACGACATGAAGTAGTGAGACCTATGCGTATTCCCATTGCCAACAATGTATTTATACGAGTATGTGAATAGGTGTATTGCCATTCATACGTACGATTACGACAAACCCGAAGAAAAATCCATTAGAATGGCATTTCTTCGGGCTTTTGTTGTATGTCATAAAGCCAAATCCAAGAAAATCTTACGTGAGGTATGCGTGAGTTGTTAATCCGTTCTGCGCTAATTGCCGAGTTTTGCACTGATTAAACAAAAAAATGAAGTGCTAATGAAACAAGGCAACTTTGAAAATGAGGAGTTTATCCGTGTGGGTACTACCCTCTACAAGTTAGTGAACCAGCCCCGTCTGAACGGAGGCTATGTGAAGAAGCGCATCGTGTGGAACAACGAAACACTGCGGCAGGACTACGGCAAGGACTATCTCGCCACCGTGCCGAAGTACGACGGCTTCTGCACCGTCCCCGACCATGTGGACTACCGTCCCGTGGTGGACAAGTTCCTGAACCTCTACGAGCCGATAGGACACCGTCCGCAACAAGGCGAGTTTCCCTGTATCCGGTCATTGGTGCGCCATATCTTCGGTGAACAGTATGAATTGGGCATGGACTATCTTCAATTGCTCTACCTGCAACCCGTGCAGAAACTGCCTATCCTGCTGTTGGTATCAGAAGAACGCAACACGGGCAAGAGTACATTCCTGAACTTCCTGAAAGCTGTGTTTCAAAACAATGTCACTTTCAATACCAACGAGGACTTCCGCAGCCAGTTCAATTCCGACTGGGCAGGAAAACTGCTCATCGTGGTGGACGAGGTATTGCTCAACCGCAGGGAGGACAGCGAGCGGTTGAAGAACCTCAGCACCACACTTTCCTACAAGGTGGAAGCCAAAGGCAAAGACCGTGACGAGATAGCGTTCTTTGCCAAGTTCGTGCTATGCTCCAACAACGAGTATCTGCCTGTTATCATTGATGCAGGTGAAACACGCTATTGGGTGCGCAAGATAGACCGTCTGCAATCCGATGACACAGACTTCCTGCAAAAGCTGAAAGCTGAGATACCTGCCTTTCTGTATTACCTGCAATACAGACAACTTTCCACCGAAAAGGAAAGCCGTATGTGGTTTGCGCCCTCTTTGCTGCATACCGAAGCCTTGCAGAAGATTATCCGCAGCAACCGCAACCGATTGGAGATAGAGATGTGCGAACTTATCCTTGACATTATGGAAAGTGTCGGCACGGACACATTCTCGTTCTGCCACAACGACATTCTTCTTTTGCTGGTACATTCGCAGGTAAAGGTGGAGAAGCACCAAGTCAGAAAGGTATTGCAGGAATGTTGGAAACTTACTCCTGCCTCTAACGGGCTTACATATACCACTTACCAATTCAATTACAATCGGGAGTGCCGATATGAGCCGATAAAAAGAGTCGGTCGTTTCTACACCGTCACAAGGGAACAACTTGAATCCCTGTAATACTATTCTTTTTTTGTTGAATTGATGAATAATGATATAACCATACTGATAATAAACAGCATACACTCTCAACAAATTCTCAACAATCGAAAAGAAAAGTTGAGAGGGAAACAGCATCAGTTTGTTGGATTCTCTATTTGTGAGTGGTTTGTTGAGAAGATGTTGAGAATATAAAGCATTAACGTATAGGACAATACATATCTCATTCATCAAATCAACGTTTTTACAGTCATCATCAAATCCATAGAAATTATATCATGAACATCCAAGAAGCAAAACAAATCAAAATTGCGGACTATCTGCAAAGTTTGGGTTATTCGCCCGTAAAGCAACAGGGAAACTGCCTGTGGTATAAATCCCCGTTCCGTCAGGAAACGGAAGCCTCGTTCAAGGTGAACACCGACCGCAACCTGTGGTTCGATTATGGACTGGGAAGAGGTGGTAACATCATCGCACTTGCAGGGGTACTGTACGCATCCGACCATGTGCCTTATCTGCTTGGCAAGATAGCGGAACAGGCACCACACATCCGTCCCATATCTTTCTCTTTTCGCCAGCAGGCATCCGAACCGAGTTTCCAACATTTGGAGGTGGGCGAACTCACCCATCCGGCATTGCTCCGATACTTGCAGGAACGGGGCATAAACATCGCTTTGGCAAAGGCGCAATGTAAAGAGCTCCACTTCACCCATAACGGCAAGCCCTATTTCGCCATCGGTTTTCCGAATGTGGCGGGAGGATTTGAAGTGCGTAACCGTTTTTTCAAAGGCTGTGTCGCACCCAAAGACATCAGCCATATTCGGCAACAGGGAGAAGCGAGAGAGAAATGCCTTGTATTCGAGGGCATGATGGACTATCTTTCATTCCTCACGTTGCGGAAGAGGAACTGCTCGAACTTGCCCGACCTTGACAGGCAGGATTACGTCATCCTCAATTCGACCGCCAATGTTTCCAAAGCTATAGATGTGCTGCACGGGTATGGACGTATCCACTGCATGCTCGACAATGACGAGGCGGGAAGAAAGGCGTATCGGGAATTGGAAAGGAAGTTCGCCGGACGCATCCGCGACTTCTCCGACAACTACAAAGGGCATAAAGACCTGAACGATTACCTGCGTGGAATCCGGCAGAAATTAGCCGTTAGTCCACCGCCAAGAACTATCGTAAAACCCAAGAAGAAAGGGTTGGGATTATGACATCCCGAATGAGAAAAACGGGAGATGCCCGAAACTCATTCCTTAAGGATTGGGAGGTAGCAAGTTTGTGTTTCGGGTGTACCGAAACCGCTTGCCACCCACCATCCAAATTGCAGGAGGTGGCATCCCGTCGGTCTATACAGTTGAATCAGTAACCGAATTAAAAGGAATAAAATATGGAACAGACAAAGGAACACAAGGAACGCAACAAGGGAGGTCGCCCCAAGAAGGAAGCAACCGAGAAACTGAAATACCGTATCGCAGTGAAAATGACGGCAGCCGACTACTTCCGCCTGCTGACACGATCGCATGAGGCGGGCGTATCACCAAGCGAGTACATGAGGGAATGTTTCCGTAACGGTCATGTGAAAGAACGGCTGTCGGAGGAACATGCCGGATACATCCGCCAACTCTGCGGCATGGCTAACAATCTCAACCAGCTTGCGCGTAAGGCAAACGCCGGAGGCTTCCACGATGAACGGTGGGACTGCAAGGTGGCAGTGGCAAGGATTCATGAACTTATAACCAAGATAGGGATATGATGGCGAAAATCGTAAAAGGAAGCGACTTCAAGGGTGCGGTGGATTACATCATCGACAAGAAGAAGGATACGCAGATAGTAGCAAGCGAAGGCTTGTTTATGGAAAATCTGGAAACTATCGCCATGAGTTTCAATGCCCAGTCACGGATGAACGATAAGGTGACAAAACCTGTCGGACATATCGCGTTGAGTTTTTCCAAAGAGGATGAGTTACGGCTGACGAACCGTATCATGGCAGGCATCGCGCTTGAATATATGGAACGGATGGGAATCAAGAATACGCAGTTCTTCATCGCCCAGCATTTCGACAAGGAGCATCCGCACGTGCATATTGCTTTCAACCGCATAGACAACAACGGCAATACCATATCGGACAGGCACGAGCGTCTGCGCAGTACCCGCATCTGCAAGGAATTGACCTTGAAATACGGCTTGCATATGGCTGGCGGAAAGGACAATGTCAAACGCAACCGCCTGAAAGAGCCAGACAGGACGAAATATGCGCTTTACGACATCATCAAAATGGAAGTCGGCAGATGCGGCAACTGGAACGTGCTTATCGCCAACCTGAAACGGCAGGGAGTGGAAGTACATTTCAAGCATAAGGGGCAGACCAGCGAGGTGCAGGGTGTTGTATTCTCCATGAATGGCTACCATTTCAACGGCTCCAAAGTGGACAGGCGTTTCAGTTATTCCAAGATTGACGCGGCTTTGCAGCACAACAGATGCAGGGAACGTATGGGAATAACAGCCGGAATATATGAAACGGCTACACCAAGCGCACCGTCCGGCACGGCACAAAGCGAGTTGTTCAACGGCTCTTGGGGATTGCTAAAAAGCAGTGGCTCATCTTATAACGCTGCTGATGCGGAAGCCAATCAGGAAATGGTGGATATACTTCGCAGAAGGAAGAAAGTTAAGCGCAAGAGAGGTGTTGGGTTCTAATATTCTGTACTAATCCAATTCTCACGACACTTGCGCTCTATATTCATTCGGAGTGTAACCTACCTCTTTCTTGAACAGTCGGGTAAAATGTTGCGGGTACTGAAAACCGAGATTATAGGCGATTTCATTAACGGTGTCGTCTGTAGATGCAAGTTCCGTCTTGGCTATTTCAATAGACTTGTCATGAATGAAATGCAGGGCGGTTGAACCTGTTTCTTTTTTCAATAAATCACTGAAATAGTTGGGCGAGAGGCAGAGCTTGTCTGCACAATACTGTACAGTGGGCAAGCCTATCCGTTTAGCAGCCCCATCATGGAAGTATTCGTCAAGCAACCGCTCAAATCTTGCGAGGATGTCTCGGTTTTGGTTGTCGCGTGTGATGAACTGACGGTCATAGAAACGTGTGCAGTAATCAAGGAACGTCTTGATGCTGTCTGTGATGAGGTTCTTGCTGTGACGGTGTATCGGATGGTTCAATTCATATTGAATCTTGTGGAAGCAATCCATGATGATTTGCCGTTCTTCCACACTAAGGTGCAATGCCTCGTTTGTCTCGTAGGAAAAGAACGAATATTCACGCATTATCCGCCCGAGAGGTGTATTCCGCAGCAGGTCGGGATGGAACATAAGCAGGTAGCCATCTGGTTGGAACTGCATGCCGTCATCTTCCGCACCGAACACCTGTCCGGGCGCGATAAATATCAGTGTGCATAATTATTCCTAAGTCTGTGAAACCGGAACGCATGAAGCAGAATCTCGACATATTAGACTTCACCCTGTCGGCCGACGACATGGCACGGATAAAGACGCTGGATACCGACAAGCCTTTCTTACTCGGCTCGCACGAAGATCCAGAAATCGTAAAATGGTTCATGCAGTACAAAAACGCCTGAACATCAACAACCATATTTCGATAGCCGCTATCGACTATATTAAGAAGTTATTCGTATATGCCTTTATTGTAATCCGTCATGTACTGAGTAAATGTTTTGCCTGTTTGCTGTTTGAAGAAGCGCATGAGATGGCTCGGATCAGAGAAATTGAAATCATCCGCCATTTCACTGACAGTGCGGTTGGAGAATAGCAATTCGTTCTTCAGTTCCTCAAGCAGACGTTGTTTTATCAAATGGGTAGCTGATACTCCGAATTGGGCTTTTACTGAGTTATTGAGTGTGATGCGACTGACATGAAGCATGTCTGCATATTCCTGCACCCGCTGGTGGGTGCGGATATTCTGTTCCAACAAGTCCTTGAACCGAAAAGCGAAATTGTTTTTAGCAATTTCAGCGGGCAAGCAATAGGCGGCAGCGTATGTACGATTGATAATCAGCAAAAGATAATATAGTAAGGAAACAATGATATTGTACGTATCGGACACTGGATTCATCAGCTCATACTTAATCTTTCCGAGCAGCCGCATATATTCCTTCATTTCGTCATGTGTGGCATTGATGTAAGGCGGCGTATCTGTCTGGTAACAATACAAAAGGCGAAAAACGAAGAACTTGTCGGCGATAAAAGTACGCATGAAATCTTCGCGGAATATAAGGAACGTGTAATCCAACGCCGTCTCATCTACATGCCACTCTTGTTGCTGATGGGGTGAAAGCAGGAGAACCATGCCGTCGCGCAGTTCAATCTTGCGGAAGTTCAGTAGCAAATATCCGTTTGCCTTACGGAAAAAGTAGAAGCTGAAGAAGTCTGTCTTAAACCGCTTGTTTTCTGTCAGCACAAGTCCGATGTCCTTGTTTATGGCAGTATTGATGTAAAAATCCACGCCGCAGCGTGTCTTGTTGAACGGTACGCTGACCAGTCGATCAGGGTTGATTATCTCGTCCATATCCTTGTCGTTTTTGCAAAGATAATAATTTCATTTATCAAAATGGCATAATTACCGTTTTTTCAGGCATAGATGTTTCGCCGGATTCTTCCGAACTTTGCACCCGTAATCAATAACAAGACATATAGTCATGAAAAAGACATCTACAGTACAATTGGTGCGCAATGCCACCTTGAAAATCAGGTATGCGGGACACACCATGCTAATTGACCCCGTTTTAGCCGACAAAGGCACTTTGATATCGGCCCTCGGTGTGAATAAAACACCGAGGGTACACCTCACCATTCCTATTCAGGATATTATCGGAGGCGTGGACATGGTGCTCCTGACCCACAATCACATCGACCATTACGAGCCGAGTGTCCCCACACATTTGCCCAAAGAAATTCCTTTCTACGTTCAGCCCCAGGACGCGGACGCCATCAGAAACGACGGATTTACAAATGTGATACCCATCGAAGAAATAAAAACAATAGACGGCATATCCATTTACCGCACGACCGGACATCATGGTTTCGGGCAGATCGGGCAGATGATGGGACCTGTATCAGGTTATGTGCTAAAAGCCGAGGGCTTCCCGACCGTTTATATAATGGGTGACTGCCGATGGGAAGCATGTATCCGAGACACCGTGGAACGGTTCAATCCTGACTATATCGTGGTAAACTCCGGAGGTGCAATCTTTCCCGAATTTTCCAAAACGGACGGTCCTATCATCCCCGACGAGAACGAAGTGATGCAGATACTTGACGAATTGCCTTCGCATATCAAGCTGATAGCCGTACACATGGATGCCATCGACCATTGCCAGACCACCCGTGCAATTCTGCGCAATGAGGCAACGCATCACGAAGCCGACATGAGCCGGCTGATTATCCCGGAGGACGGAGAAACAGTTGTGTTATGAGTGTCTGCATTAAATCCCTGATAAAAAACATGAACATAGTGGTAGGGTGCACTATAGGATGCCCTTACTGCTATGCCCGTAACAACTGCCGCCGTTTCCACATTACCGACGACTTTTCCGTGCCTGAATACATGGAACGAAAACTGCGCATCATCGATACGTCCCGTCCTCATGTGTGGCTCATGACAGGAATGAGCGATTTCTCCGATTGGAAGCCTGAATGGAACGCAGAAATTTTCGAGCGGATCAGCAGCAATCCCCAGCACGCCTATATCTTTCTGACGAAGCGCCCTGACAAAATCAGTTTCTCCTCTGACGACGAGAACGTATGGATGGGCGTGACCGTTACGCGCAGTTCCGAGAAAAGGAGGATTGATGATTTGAAAAAGAATATCAAAGCACGACACTACCATGTCACGTTTGAACCTCTCTTCGATGATATCGGCGAGATTGATTTCGAGGGAATTGACTGGATTGTCATAGGCACAGAGACCGGAAACCGAAAAGGAAAGTCATATTCGCGCCCCGAATGGGTGCTTAGCATTGCAGAACAGGCAAAGGCTCATGGCATACCGGTGTTCATGAAAGAGGATTTGCTGCCGATTATGGGCGACGAAAGAATGATTCAGGAATTGCCGGAACAATTTACCAGACGAATACAATGAATATGGATACAATAAAGGAAATAGATGTAAAGAGTGTAATGACCAAATCCTCTCTGCCGGTGGGAGGATATTCGGTCAACCCTTATGTAGGGTGTCCCCACGCCTGCAGGTATTGCTACGCATCGTTCATGAAACGGTTCACCGGGCACACCGAGCCGTGGGGTACGTTTTTAGATGTAAAAAACTGGAAGCCGATAACGAATCCTCATAAATACGACGGTGAACGTGTTGTAATAGGGTCTGTGACGGACGGTTACAATCCGTATGAAGAAGAATTCCACCGTACCCGAAGGCTGCTCGAAGAGCTGCGAGGAAGCGATGCCGAGATTATGATATGCACAAAGTCCGATCTTGTCCTTCGCGATCTCGACCTGTTGAAGAGTTTTCCCAAAGTGACTGTGTCATGGTCTGTCAATACGCTCGACGAGCAGTTCTGCGCAGATATGGACAACGCCGTAAGCATTGAACGCCGTCTGAAAGCGATGCGTCAGACATACGAGGCAGGTATCCGCACCGTATGCTTCGTCTCGCCCATATTCCCCAGAATAACAGACGTAAAGGCAATAATAGAGGAGGTAAAAGATTATGCTGATTTAATCTGGCTTGAAAACCTGAATTTACGCGGGCAGTTCAAAGGCGGGATAATGACGTATATCCGTGAGAAGTATCCTGACCTCATACCGCTTTACGAGGAAATTTACAATAAAAAAAGGCTTGAATACTGGCAGGCATTGGAGCAGGACATTTCAAATTACGCCAAGGAGCAGGGCTTCCCGTATCGTATAAACGATCTGCCATACGGACGCTCGGAAAAAGGCAAACCTGTCATCGTAAACTACTTCTACCACGAAAAAATACGATTGACAAAATGAGGCTATGCCGGACTGATGCAGAAAAGTTGTAGCGCGGATAAAAGCACCATGTATGTGGATAATATCCGGCAATCTTCCGAGCGTATGCGGGAGATGCTCAACACGCTGCTGGATTTCTTCCGTCTGGACAACGGCAAGGAGCAACCCAACCTTTCCCCTTGCAGGATTTCCGCAATCACGCATATTCTTGAAACGGAGTTCATGCCCATTGCCATGAACAAGGGGCTGACTTTGATAGTGGAGAGCCACACCGATGCGGTGGTTTTGACCGACAAGGAACGTATCCTGCAAATCGGCAACAACTTGTTGTCAAACGCCATCAAGTTCACGGATAACGGTAGTGTATCATTGGCAGCGGATTATGATAACGGTTTGCTGAAACTTATCGTTGAAGATACCGGTACGGGCATGACCGAAGATGAGCAACAACGAGTATTCGGTGCATTTGAACGTCTTTCAAATGCCGCCGCAAAAGACGGCTTCGGATTAGGATTGTCCATCGTGCAGCGTATTGTGGCGATGCTCGGTGGAACTATACGCTTGGAAAGCGAGAAAGGCAAAGGGAGCCGCTTCACGGTGGAAATTCCCATGCAGACAGCCGAGGAACTGCCGGAACAGACAATTCAAGCGCAAATGCGCCATAATCATATCTGCCATGATGTGATTGCCATCGACAATGACGAGGTACTTCTCCTTATGTTGAAAGAAATGTATGCCCATGAAGGGATGCACTGCGATACCTGTACCAATGTTTCGGTACTGATGGAGCTGATACGAAAAAAGGAATACAGCCTGCTTCTGACGGATCTGAATATGCCTGAGATAAGCGGTTTTGAACTGCTGGAACTGTTGCGCTCATCCAATGTAGGCAACTCGAAGAGTATTCCCATAGTCGTGACAACCGCTTCGGGCAGTTGCAGCAAGGAGGAACTTATAGGGCGTGGATTTGCCGGATGCCTGTTCAAGCCGTTCTCCATATCCGAACTGATGGAGATTACGGATAAATGCGCATTAAGCAGCATATTGGATGAAAAGCCGGATTTTTCCACTCTGCTATCTTATGGCAATGAATCCGTCATGCTGGACAAACTGATAGCGGAAACCGAAAAGGAAATGCAGGCGGTCAAGGATGCAGAACAGCGTAAAGACCTCCAAGAACTGGACACACTTACACACCATCTGCGAAGTTCATGGCAGATTCTCCGTGCCGACCAGCCATTGAGGGAACTTTACGCCCAACTTCATGGAAGTGCCACTCCAGATGACGAAGCGATATGCAAAGCGGTGACCGGCTGTGCTGGATAAAGGTGCTGAAATTATCCGGCAGGCAAAAGAAGAAAGGAAAAATACGAAAATGGATAAAACAAGAATCATCGTGGTGGAGGACAATATCGTGTATTGCGAGTTTGTCTGCAACCTGCTGGCACGGGAAGGATTCCGTACCGTGCAGGCTTACCACCTCTCGACCGCGAAGAAACTTCTGCAACAAGCCTCAGACGGGGACATCGTGGTTTCTGACCTACGACTACCCGACGGTGACGGCATCGACCTATTACGATGGATGCGCAAGGAAGGCATGACACAACCGTTAATCATCATGACCAACTATGCCGAAGTGCATACGGCAGTCGAAAGTATGAAACTCGGCTCGCTGGACTATATCCCCAAGCAGCTTGTGGAGGATAAACTTATGCCTCTGCTTCATACCATCCTGAAAGAACGGAGTATCGGACGAAATCGTATGCCCGTTTTTGCCCGTGACAGTTCCGCCTTTCAGAAAATCATGCAACAGATAAGATTAGTTGCCCCTACTGATATGAGCGTGCTGATATTCGGAGAGAACGGCACGGGCAAGGAGCATATCGCCCACCATCTGCATGATAAGAGCAAAAGGGCAGGGAAACCGTTTGTGCCTGTGGACTGCGGTTCACTCTCCAAAGACCTTGCGCCCTCGGCATTCTTCGGACATGTCAAAGGCGCGTTTACGGGTGCGGACAGCACAAAGAAAGGATACTTCAATGAGGCAGAGGGTGGCACATTGTTCTTGGATGAGGTAGGCAATCTCGCATTGGAAACCCAGCAGATGTTACTCCGTGCCATACAGGAACGGAGATACCGCCCTATAGGTGACAAGACGGACAAGAGCTTCAATGTCCGCATCATCGCCGCCACCAACGAGGATCTGGAGAAAGCGGTCATTGAAAAACGTTTCCGACAGGATTTGCTGTACCGTTTGCACGACTTCGAGATAACTGTTCCGCCCTTGCGTGACTGTCAGGAGGACATCATGCCGTTGGCGGAGTTCTTCCGTGAGATTGCCAACAATGAATTGGAATGTAGCGTGACTGGGTTCGATGCGGAAGCCCGTAAGACATTGCTGACCCATCCGTGGCCGGGTAATGTCCGTGAGCTTCGGCAGAAGATAATGGGCGCGGTGTTGCAGGCACAGACGGGAGTTGTCATGAAAGAGCATCTGGAACTTGCCGTAACGAAACCGACCTCACCTGTCAGCTTCGCCTTGCGAAACGATGCGGAGGACAAGGAACGCATCTTACGCGCGTTGAAGCAGGCAAACGGAAACCGCAAGGTTGCTGCCGAATTGCTCGGAATCGGACGTACAACGCTGTATAGCAAGTTGGAAGAGTATGGATTAAAGTATAAATTTCAGCAATCATAGCCCGCAACTTGCCGAAAATAGAAGTAACGGTTAAACCGGATTATTCAGCGAAGATAAAAAACGTCCTGTGATAAAAATCATGGGACATTTTGATGTGTATCCGATTTTTATTGCTACTTTTGTACCAAGACGAGAGACATTGACAGCAACTCACAGCAGAACGTAGAAATAGACAGGGTTGCCAAATCATTACCTCATTTTTACCTTATCCTCAGAACTGCTTGCTAATAAAGTGGTTATAAAAATCTTCCAGAATTATAATAAAACATTGATATGAAAACTACATATCGGATAGCTATTGCCGAATTGCGTTCCTTATTTTGTTCCCCGGTGGCATGGCTTATTCTAGTTATTTTTGCTGTGCAGGTGGGTGTGGCTTTTGGAAATGCGTTCGATCGTCAGGTACAGGGACAAGCATTAGGATATACTCTTTGGGATGTGACAGCCTCTATTTTTACAGGTTGGATGGGAATCTTTCCGGGCTTCCTGCGTAACCTTTATCTATATATCCCTTTGTTAACAATGGGGTTGATGAGTAGAGAATATAGTAGTGGTTCTATAAAACTGCTGTTCTCATCTCCGGTTACTGACAGCCAGATTATCTTTGGTAAATACTTGTCGGTATTGATTTACAATTTAGTATTGATTCTTCCCTTATTAGTTGTTGGGGTATTTTGTGGCATCACTATTACGAATGCCGATTTAGGCTTACTCTTTACCGGAATATTGGGTATATATTTGCTGATTTGTGCTTACGGGGCTATAGGTTTGTTTATGTCCAGTATTACTTCTTATCAAGTAGTAGCCGCTATGGGAACTTTGGCTGTATTGGCTGCATTGAATTATGTTGGTGAAGTTGGACAGGATTATGCTTTTGTGCGCGATGTCACATATTGGTTATCTATATCCGGACGTGCGGATGAATTTATAAACGGATTGATTTGCAGTGAAGATCTGTTGTACTTCTTATTAATTATTGCATTGTTTTTAACTCTTTCTGTATTGAAACTGCGTGCCGGACGTCGTAAAGAATCTCGTGGGAAAACATGGGGAATTTATGGTGCTGTGGTTTTATCTGCTTTATTGGTGGGGTATATTTCTACATTACCTACTTTGAAATTATATCATGATTCAACAGCAACAAAGCGTAACACACTGACGAAAACGAGTCAGGATATTATGAAGCAAATAGATGGTGGTTTGAAAATAACCAGCTACATGAATCTGCTGGATGATAATTATGCTATTGCTTTGCCAAGTCAGCTGAAGAGTGATTATGAGAGGTTTGAAAAGTATATTCGCTTCAAACCGGATACAAAGATGGAGTATGTTTACTATTATGATGAGGCTAATTCTCAATTGGATTTCCGCCTTGAAGGCTGTAATACTCTTGAGGAAAAAGCTCAAAAAATGGCAAACATTTTGAATTTGAATATTAATATGTTTTTGACTCCGGAACAGATTCGTGAGAAAATAGATTTGCGGAATGAAGGAAATCACTTTATACGTGTTGTAGAACGGGATAATGGTCAGAAGAGTATTTTGCGTTTATTTAATGATAATGAAAAGCATCCGTCGGAAACCGAAATTTCTACAGCTTTGAAACGTTTTGTGGTACAATCACCGAAAGTTGCTTTTCTTACTGGTCATGAGACGCGTGATATTTATAAAACGGGCGATCGGGACTATAATCAATTTGCGGAGAATCAATATTTCCGTTACTCTTTGAGAAATCAGGGATTCGATGTAGTAACCTTGTCTTTGGAAGATCAGGAAGTACCGGAAGATATAGATATTGTAGTGATAGCAGATATGAAAACGCCTTTCAATGAAGTTGAAAATGATCGTTTGAATAAGTATATCGCTCGTGGAGGAAATCTTTTCATTTTAGGTGATGCCCGTCGTCAGGAAATAATGAATCCCATAACTGAACAAATGGGAGTGACTTTTATGTCAGGAACATTAGTTGAAATGAAAGAGAATGATTCTCCGTCATTGATTGCCGGGCATATAACTAAAGAAGCTGCGCAGCGTTTTAAACCTTATACCCGTCCATATGAGTTCAGATCTGTCATTACAATGCCTGATGCTGTTGGTTTGGTATTTGACCCTTCTAAAGGTTTCAATGCCTCTCCGGTGATTGTTACAGACTCTTTATGTTGGAATGAGTTGCAAACAACAGACTTCTTAGATGATAAACCGCAGTATAACCCTGAAACGGGTGAGAAGCAAGGTATTATTCCTACAATTTTGGCGCTTGACCGTAAAGTTGGTGATAAAGAACAACGTATCGTCATAACAGGAGATGCGGATTGCGTAAGTAATGGAGAAATGAGCAAAAGTCGCAATGGTTATTCATCTAATAATTTTACAGTAATTACCGGAACTTTTAAATGGCTTTCTTACGATGAATATCCGTTAGATACAGAGCGGATTAATCCGGAAGATAATGCAGTATCTATAGGACGTGATGCTCGTAAAATGGTGAGATATGGCTGCTACGCACTTTTGCCGCTAATCTTTGCCGCTTGCGGAATTACGATCCTTGTTCGTAGAAAGAGAAGATAATAAAGAGTATCCTTATAAAATACAAACACATCATGGAAGAAGCTATTGTCAGAGTAGAGCACCTTTCTCACCGTTATAGTGTAGATTGGGCTATCCGCGATATAAATCTTTCTTAAAAAAATAGCGTAGTTTTCTTTAACCTTTTGATTGTCAAAAGGTAATCGGAGCTTAGAAAATAGGCAGGTAACGATTAGGTGACGAAAATCCATCGCTCGCTTGCGTTTTTCTGCATAACCTCAAATAACTTTTCAGCTACAAAAGTAGTTAATTTACTTGACCTTAGCAAGTTTTTATGCGGGATTTTCAAGGGAGATCAGGTCCTATTTCGGACTTGGTCTCCTTTTTTATTGCCATCCGTAAGATATCCTCTTTTTACTGTATTACCTCTCCTCCGAATAGTTTATTCCCGATAATAGGGTTTTACCCTCTCAAAAAACTTCAAAAAATACATCATTGATACATAATGGTTTACTGGCAAAATATAGGGCTGGCGGTATCCGTCAGCCCTATGTTCACCCTCCGATTTTCCCAAACTTTGCAAGCGAAGAAAGACAAAAACAGTATCGAACTAAAAACAACCGACAAATGGAAGAAGGCAAGAATGAAATCATGGAGCTCAGGCAGATGATCGAAGGATGCTTCGAGCGTCAGAACAAGCTCATCGCCCGTCTGGAAATGGAGTTGGAAGCACTCAGTAATTTCAACGGCAAGCAGATGCTGGACAGCCGCGACATGCGTCTCCAGCTGAAAGTCTGCGACCGGACGCTGATACGCTGGCGCATGTCGGGAAAGCTGCCGTCCTTCAAGATCAGCGGCAAGGTGTACTTCTGGGCATTCGACGTGTACAAGTTCCTCCGGGAGGAATATGGCACGGCCGTCCTGCCAGAAGCCCTCGAAGAACAGGAACCAATAACAATTAATAATAAGAAGAATGGAAAATCAAAGTAAGTACATCATGATCGAGCGGAACAAGTTTGCCGCCCTTGTCAAGGCACACCGTAAATGCCTGCAGATACTGAGTATCCTGACCTATGCGCATACCGTCAAGGAAGTGCAACTGACCTTCACGCTGGAGGAGATCTGCGAGCTTCTCCAGATGAGCCGTGAGGAAGTGGAGACACAACGTCAGAAGGGGTATATCCGTTTCAGCGTGCAGAATGGTATAACCGTCTACGAGATTACGGACATCCTGCGGTTAAAGAACATGCTGGAGATGGGAAAGATATACCGCAAGATCGACGGAATGGCGATAACCGTTCCGGTGAAAAAAGAGACAGGAAATGTAACGGATTCATTAACCGATTAATAGGATTCAATATGAGACAGTTGGTACATGCCTCGCTGTTCAGCGGGTTTGGTGCGGCGGATCTTGCCGCCGAATGAATGGGATGGCGTAACGCCTTCCATTGTGAGATAGATGAGTTTTGTAACCGAATTTTAAATTACTGGTTCAGCCATGCAGAAAGTTATACGGATATTACAACTACGGATTTTCGGGGATGAAGGGGACGGATCGACATCCTCACAGGAGGTTTCCCATGCCAGCCCTTTTCCGTTGCCGGCCGGCGAAAGGGCGCGGAGGACAGCCGTTACCTCTGGCCTCACATGCTCCGTGCCATTCACGAGATCCGGCCCGGTTGGATTGTTGGTGAGAACGTTGGTGGCATCCTCACGATGGTACAGCCCGGCAAGGCGGCTCACGTGGGATGTCAGCCCTCTCTGTTCGGAGAGGATCAGCCTGTATACCGCAAGCGGGAGGAATACGTCGTCGAGACCATCTGCCGTGATCTTGAGCGTGAAGGATATACCGTCCAGCCGCTGCTTATTCCGGCTTGTGCCGTCGGTGCCCCGCACAGAAGGGACCGCATATGGTTTGTTGCCCACGCCGATGGCGAGGGATTACAGCCCGAGGGGACCGAACTGTCTCCAGAAGGGGCTTCCGGAAATCATCCGCGAGATGTTGCTGCCCACCCCGACAGCGACGGAGATACACCACCGGCAGCGGGTGGAACGCTGGAAACGTCAGGGGCGCGTGTCGATGCACGAGACGGAGGACGGGGAGAAGAACCCCAACGGCCTGACGGACTTCCTGGACTTCCACGGGCTGCTCCCGACACCGACTGCAAGGGACTGGAAGGGCGCGCCGACCTTGGAAAATTTCCAAAGGAAGGGGAAGAACCCGCATCAGGGCAGCCTTCCCGATTTCTTTGCCCGGGCTGGGAGGAGTTTCCAACTCAATCCCCTGTTTGTGGCCGAGATGATGGGGTTCCCCGTCAATTGGACGGTATTACCTTTTCTTCCTGGCGACAGCAGTCCGTCAAGGGATATGGAAACGCCATCGTCCCCCAGGTAATCCATGAGATATTCAAAGCGATAGAATCAACTTATAAATAATAGACAGCATGCATACATTTGTTATAACGGAACATCCTGAGTTCGGTAAAATCCGGACAGTCGAGAAGGACGGCAAAATATGGTTTTGCGCAAAGGATGTCGCCTCATCATTGGGATACGCCAATGCAAGGGATGCCATAGACCGGCACTGTAAACAGAAGGGAGTCTGCGTTCACGACATCCCTACCAGGGGCGGACGTCAGAAAATCAAGTTCATAGATGAAGGGAACGTGTACAGGCTTATAGCCGGAAGCCGTCTGCCCTCGGCTGAAAGGTTTGAAAGCTGGATCTTTGACGACCTCGTCCCACGAACATTAAAAGAAGGCGGATACCTGCTTGACATAAAGGGAGAAACCGACTCCGAACTGCTTTCACGGGCCTTGTTGCTCGCGGAAAACAGGATAAAGGAACGCGACAGGCATATATCCGTACTGGAAGAGAAAAACGCGCAGAACGCCATCAAATTAAGCCGGCAGGCTCCTAAGGTAAGGTATTTTGAAGAGGTCCTGCATTCGGCAAGTACCTACACGACCACGCAGATAGCCAAAGAACTTGGAATGAGCGGAAGGGAGCTGAATTACAGGTTGAAACTGCTTGGAGTCCAGTTCCGCCAGTCAGGAACATGGATGCTTACCGCCCGATACCACAAGGAAGGATATACCCGGACACATATGCATGTATGGCAAAACCGGAACGGAGAAACCGGAACGGCCATGCATACCGTATGGACGGAACGCGGCAGACTTTTTATCCATCAGCTGCTGAATTTCAATATCGGGTATTAGGCATGACATATTCCCCACATTATAAACAACCGGATTTATAATGTGGGAAGTATTGAAAATCCTATATGAATGAAGGGAGGGCACTACGAAACGGCGTATGCTCTCCCTCGTTTTTTTTTATTTCTCATAAAACAGTAAAAATTCCATTTTCCTGCGTCTTTCTATTGATTTGACCTTCCGTCCCCGGTAGTGGCAATAGGAAACGTATTCCCTGTATATGTCACGGTCTCCGGCCTCCAGCTTTCGGAGCAGGCGGCTTTTGGGGCGTTTCCCATAGCCGAGCAATGCGGATGTCCCGACATTGTAGCTCAAGACCATTAAAAGAAGTGCATCCTTGCCGTAGCTGCGAAACAATGCGTAGCGTTTCATGAGATCCCTACGCAGCAGTGCCTCCGCTTCAGCCTCCGTCATGTCGTAGGACAGATTTTCGCCTGGTAATAACCTGTGTCCAAATCCATAGTAGGGAAAATTGTCCCTTCCATGAAGTCCTTCGAATTTTTTTATAAGACTGACTGCAAGCTCAAATTTTGCCGGATCCGGTTTCTGTCGCATTTTTACAGGCTGTGCCGACATGCCGACAGTCAGTCCTGACGGCAACAGTACCATCATAAGCAGGCATAGTCTTGCCTTTCCTCTTCAAACTGATATTTTCTTTACCTTTTTCATTGTTTTTACTATAATCTTAATCCTTTTTTCTGCACCTTATCCCGGTTGACTTTTGAAGCGCGTTCTTCTTCCTGCCTCTGTCGTGGGGTTGCAGTAAGGAAACGGATAAACAGGTCATATTCACGGATAAGCTGCTGCGAACACTCGAGCCGGAGTGTATGGGCCAGATTGCTCATCGGGCTTGTACTTCTGGCGGAGATGTCCTGTTCCAGCAGTTTATCCAAACAGACATTCCTTCTTCGCTGTATGTATTCCTGAATCTGCTGCGGTGTCTCAAGTTTTCTTATATTGGAACGCAGGTCATTTAAGCATTTATACATATAATGCAGCCTGTATAACTCTTCTGATTTGTCTTCAAAGAAAGAAAGGTAGTTCGCATTGGACCTTGCCGTACCTTCCTGGATCTTCCCGTCCAACACTTCCATTGTAGCGTCCAGACGTTCCATCAATCTTGTAACGTTGGGATTCTGTCGTACCATCTTATTATCTTTTTAATCCGTTCGACTTTTTCTTCACAGGCTGCCCGTTTGCCTCTTTCATTTCCCTTTTCGGTTCCTTGAGGGAAAGAGTATGCAAGAATCCCTGACAGTCCTGAATCAGCCTTTGCATGCATTCCAATGACAGGGTATGCGCCATGTTCGCCATCGGGCTGGTGCTGTTCCTTGCGGGCGGATTGGCAAGCAGCCTTTCCTGCTGGTATCTTACGATATCCTTGAAGTACCTTTGCAGTTCCTCCACATCATCCGTCCCGTTCACCTTGTTGCGGAACACGCCGTAGTAATCACGCAGGCGGCCTGCCTTGTACACATCGTCCGCCTGCCATTCAAAGAAACGGGAATAGTTCTTTTCCGCCTCTTCCAGCCCCTTGCGTATCCGTTCTTCCGTACCGGCAATTTTCCTGTCCAGCGACTGCCGGAGTTGTTCAATATTCCAATTGTCCTGTCTCATGCTTTACATTTTTAATCCGTTCGACTTCTTTTTCATCGTTTCCAGCTCCGTTTTTGCTTTCACTTCCTCGCGGGGAGCCTTCATCGAGAGAAGCCGTTCGAAGCCCGTATAATCCTTGACCAGTCTCTGCATGCATTCCAGCCGGTAGGTATGTGCCAGGTTGGAAATATCGTCCGTGCTACGCCTGCGGATACTCCCGCTGACCAGCTCCTTCAGGCATTCCTCCCGTTTATGCCGTATATATCCATGCACCTCCCCGGGAACTCCCACCTGCCGGATTACCTGGCGGAGTTCCCCGTATTGTTTTACCATGAAATGGGACTTGAACAATTCCTCCCCGGTCCACGTAAAATGATAAAGGTAATCCCGGTCCAGTTTATTCCGGATCTCCTTTATTGTTTTTTCCTCGTACCGTATTCGCATGTCCAGATATTCGGCAAGCTGCTCCATGCCGTATTTATCCTGTTCCGTCATAGCTCCCGTCTCCTGTTAGTCGATTGTATCCGTATTTGCCCTGTCCTCGATGGAGAACGGGATGTCCAGCGTCCGTTCCACGCCGAAGTTGTCCACCGCCACGAAGCGGATCCCGGGATTGTCCTCTCCCGTGTTCCGGTAAAAAAGGGTGAACACCTGGCGGCGGATGTCCGTCGTGTCCAGCCCCGCGATGCCGGAGAGTTCCGTCAGCTCGCGGTTCACCAGCCTGGTTCCGTCCGCGGCGAACACCTCGCCGTCACCCTCCAGCTGTATGTATCCGATGCGGTAACTGGCCTCCCGGTAATCCCCCTCGCGGTCAAGCGTCAGGCGGATCTCCACCGTCTCGTCGGGTGCGATGCCTTCCTTCAGGTACCAGGAAGAGAGCGAGAAGTCGTATGCCTGCCGCACTTCCAGACGGTCGTCGCAGCCGGCAAAGGTGCACGCCAGCAGAGCCAGCGCGCATCCCATGATGAATGTTCCTAATTTCATTGTTTCCTGTTCTTAAAAGATTAATCGATGATATATTTCAGTCCGACGGCCACTACCGTATGGAAATGCCCTACGGACGAGCCGAAGAAGACACGCTGCCGGACATTGAAAAGAAAAGCCCAGCGGTCCGTAAGGAACGCCTCCATCTCGAATGCCGGGGCGAAGCCGTAGATGAAGGTCCCTTTGTGCAGCAGGGTCGCCCCGTCATAAAGGAGCCTGCCGTTCCGGTTTACCCTCTCATAGCCGGCCAGCGCGAACAGGCCGGCAGAGAGGAACACGTTCCTGCCCCTGTCCGAGAGGAACGGGAAGAGACAGCCCGCCTCCGCGGTGAACTGCTCCTTGGGAACCGCTATTTTCTTATAGGCGTAATGCTTCTTCACATAATCCGCACCGACCACCCAGCGCGAGCGGTTACGGTTGTAGCGGCTCAGGGCCATCCCGACCTGGAAATTCCCTCTCAGGTGCCTTACGTTCTTTCCGAAGTCATCCACGCCGCCCAGCCTCAGTTCAAGCCCCGTCTGCCCGGGCAGGTAGCGTTGGGCGGAAACCTTGCCCGCCCAAAGGGACAGGAAGGCGCACATTGTTATAAACAGATACTTTCTCATGGCATTACTCCTTTACCAGTTCGTCCACCAGTCCGGCATCCACCAGGTCGCTGTTCTCGATATGGAACCGCTGGTGGCGTCCGCCGCCTTTTTCGTAAATCTCCACCTCGATGAGCTTGTCATCGGGGATGACCACCTTGTGGAAAGCATAGACGATGCGTCCTTCCCCCTTGCCCCCTATACGCCTCAGTTCGTTGAGCGCACGCACCGGCTCGATGTAGGTTTCCTGCTGCGCCGTACGTTTGGCCACTTTCTTGTCCACCACCTTGAAACGCACGAAGTCGATGTCGAAGGGCACATGTGAGGAATTGGCCAGCGAGATATGGAGGAACAGCAGGTCCTTATGCACATAGATCCCCTTGAGCAGGGCCTGCATCCCGAACTGGCGGCAGCCGATATGCTTCACGTCCCTGCGGTCCAGGCGGTGGACGGTGTACATCAGGCTGGCGATGACCGAAGGGTCCTCCTCGCCGAGCTCGGTCACACGGACGGCACTCCCACCTGTGGAGGGTCCCGTCGGAAACCGGCTGTCCATGTTGATGTTCAACGCTTCCGGCTCCTCCTCGTAGGAGACGAGGAATGAATAGAACGAGCCGTCGCCCGTGATGACCGAGAAGTTCGTCTCGCCCGGGAAATCCCGGACGGCCGCCTTTACGCGCACCACGTTCTCCACGCCGTCCGCCTTGCCCGCGATGATGTCCGTGCTGCCCAGGTCGACATAGCGGACTTCCGCAGGGAAAAGGACATGGACCGTCTTGCTGAACGGCACGCCGATCCTGTAGGGCGTGATATGCTGGCCGGCGGTCAGGGTTCTGACCCCGCCCTCCGGCTTGCGCTCCTGTGCCCGGCAGGTCATTCCCGCCAGCGCAGCCATGATTAAAAGAATGAATGTTCTCATCTTGAATGATTGTTTAAAAATTACAGTTAAACCTTGTTATTGTTTTTTTGTGACCAGCAACACCCTGTATCCGGCCTTCAGCTTTACCTTGACCGCCTTGACCCGCTGCGAGATGAACCGTGTCCCGCCCTGCAGGACACCCCGCGTGAGGTCCATCGCCACCTGCTGCCCGGCGGAACCGGCGAAGGAGATGCTGCCGCCCATGCTCTGGCTCACGTCCCCCAATACTTCCTTGGCGGCCGTCCGGCTTTCCGATCCCGGCACGAAGATGCCCCGCTGCCCGTCAATGTCATATGTGGCCAGTTCCACCGGGATGATATTGCCGGCATATTCGATGCTGCTTACCAGGATGTCCAGGCGTTCCCCCCGGATGTCGGCCGTGCCGGTCACCGGGCTGTTGGCCGGTATGGTGACACTTCCGGCCTGCAGGGGCTCGAGCAGGCGCAGCTTCACCCGTCCTCCCTGCTCGAGGGTCTGGCTCTCGGAGATGCAGGCCGGGATGGTGTTCATCCCCATCCGGTAGCTGCTGCCTACCGCCGTGTTGAAACCGTAGTTTCTCTCCACGACAAGTGAGGCGACAAACGCGGAATCCGCCAGCGGCTGCTCCAGGGCGGAGGTCGTTCCGCTCTCCGCCCGGCTGACGGGGACAGGCTCCGGCTTTTCTTCCTCCTCCGCCTCGCCGGGCGTGGCTTCCGGTTTGGGGCTCAGGTACCTGGCGGCCATCCGATAGGACTGTTCCATCATCCGCTCGCGGGATTCCGCGCGCCGGTTTTCCGCTTCCGCCTCTTCCAACCGGCGGTTCAGCTCGTCCACCTTCTGTTCCAGGCCGTCGGCCGTTTCCTGCGGTGTCTCATAGAAGGTCTCCAACTGCTCGGTGATCCTTTCGTAGGTGTCCGCCGACTGCCGTATGCTTCCGTCCGGACCGGATACGCTGTCCGTCTGTCCTTTACCTTCCAACAACCTTCCGGCAAGGTCGGAAAGCGACTGCATCCGTCTGTCTTTCTCGCGCCGGGCCTGCTGCCTTTCATAAACGTCCGTTTTATTCCCTTCCAGTTGGACCGTCGTAGGTTCCGGCACGTTCACGTTGAATCCCGAACCGCCCGCCACCGTTTTCCCGCTGTCACCGGAAGGGACGAATATTCAGTAGAGGACCGCAAGGAATACCAGTACGAAGACCGGTATGACGATGTATTTCCTGTGGCGCAGGATTTCCTCCCCGCTAAGCCGTTTTTCCGTTTTTGTCCCTTCGGCGGGGACGGAACCGGCTTCCGCCGGCCGTGTGCCTTCCGGGGCTTCCCCGACGGGCACGTGTTCTTCTTCCATGTTACTCTTCCTGTTTTCCATTCTGCTGTGGTTGTTTAATGGTCCGGTAAATGTTTGTTTCCTGTCCTCTCAGGGGATCAGGCAGTCTGCGCAGGGTATCCGAGAGGCTGCCTTCCCCGAAGGGAAGCTCCATGCGCTCCCTTGCCGGTTTCAGCCGTCCTGCTGCGCGCAGCAGGACGATGCCCGATGCGACGCAGGTGAAGACCAGCATGGCTATGAGGATGCCCCGTTTTTGTTTCTCTGAAAGACTTTCCAGATAAGCCTTCGCCTTTTCTTTGACTGTTGACTTTGTTTCCATTGTGAAAATGCTATCAAATGATTGACTACCATAGGGAGCGTTACCTTTCCACGGTACGCAGGTCCCTGTTTTCCAGAATCTCGAAATGCTCCGCAAGAAACCCTTGCGGGTTGTTGTCCGAACGGACCGTGCTCTGCAGGCGGCAGCGTGTCACCAGGGAGCGTTCGGTGATGTTGCTCCCCCGGATGATCATCTGCCGGGCATAGGTGGTGACGCGGTAGGGATAGCTGTCGAAATCGCAGCCCATGCTGTCCACCACTATCGTCTGGTTGACGTTCCCGCTGATGAGCCGGTTGTAAAACCCTTTCTCGTTCCAGTCCCGGTAATACCCGTACAGGCTCTTGTCGGCCAGGTACATCGCCCGGTTTATGTTCGACTCGATGGCCGCCTTGTCGGGGGCCAGCGTGAAGAACAGCTCGTGCAGGCGGCGCACATGCTCCCTCGCTTCCACCGGGCGGTTGCGTGCGGCATCCTGCGAGAGGGCCATGATGAGCGACTTCCCCTCGTCCAGCACGTAGATCTTCTCCCGCTGCGCCTCGGCGAACCGGTAGGACTTCCAGACGGAAAAACCGGTCAGGAGGGTGCAGGAGGCGAGGAAGACGATACTGAACAGGCGGATCTGCCTGAACGAGGACTCGATGTTTTTTAAGCTCTTGAATTCCATGTCTTGAAATGAATGAATGTTATTACCCGGTTCATCTTTATTTCTTCAGCAATACTCCGGCCACATTGCCCGTGGATGCCCCTGCCACGGCCCCGCCCACGTTGGCGGCCTTGCCCGCCGTATTGTTCATGTTGCGGTTGTACGCACCCATACCACCGGCCTGTACCACCCAGTTCGCCACGGTGGGGACACAGAAGTACCCGACCAGCCCTATGAGCATGAACACCAGATAGATGGCCGTCGATCCGTCCGGGGAGAAGACGCTCAGGGGATCCCGGATCATTTCCATCTCGCTTTGCAGCACCAGCGTCTGTATCCTGGCGAGCATCACCCCGAGCAGGTCGGAGATGGGCAGCCAGAGATATACGCTGATATAACGGGCCAGCCACTGGATGAGCGTGTTCTGGAAACCGTCGAAGACCGATACCGCGAAAGCGAAGGGGCCCAGCACGGAGAGGACGATGAGAAAGAAGGTGCGGATCGTGTCCACCACCAGCGAGGCGGCACGGAAAAAGAACTCCATCACCTTGCGCATGATGGTCTGTACGATGCCTTGCAGGGAGAACGAATAGCAGGTGTGGGACATCCGCTGCATCACCGCGTAGTCCTCCTCATTCCAGCCCATGTCGGCGATCTCCTTCTCCAGCTCCTCGTCCGTGGGGTTGAACTCCCCGGTCACGGCCACCTTCAGGGGCATCTCGGCGAGCAGCCTGTCCTTTTCCTCCTGGAACTTCCTCACGTCGAAGGTCTGGTCGTGGAGCATGGCACCCGTTCCCTGCACGACGGGGATCAGGATACCGTTCAGGCTTCCCAGCACGATCACGTCGAAGAACAGGATGCAGATGCCCAGGCAGAAGGGACGCAGCATGCCGAACACGTCCACCGGTTCGGCACGCGAGAGGGACTGCCACACGCGGTAGGCTATGTAGAAGAGCGCGCCCAGGGCGGCGATGGCCGTGGCCAGCGTCATCATCGGCTGGCAGAGTTCGGTCATCTCGTCATACAGCCGGCGCAGGATACCGTGCAGGCTGTCGAAAGATAGGGATAGCAATACCATATAGTCTGTATCTTTTTAAAGGTTTACCAATAGCGTTCGTCCTCCCCGTAAAGCTTCAGGACCTGCTCGGTCTCGCCCTTCTCCCTGGCCCGCAGGTAGGAGACGCGCAGGTTCTTGCGGGTGTAGTAGTTCACCAGCGTCCTGTAATGCCTCATCTCGCGGTACACCCTTTCTATAAGGTCCAGCCGCTCCTTGTCGGTCATGGACATGCCGGTGGGGTTGATGATGTCCTTCAGCCCGGCCACGGACGCGCTGCTTTTCTTCATGATGTTGTTGTAGCCGAAGGCGATGGCATCCAGTTCCCGCTGCGTGTAGTTCCCGTCGGTGAGCATCTTCCCGTAGTTCGTCACGTAGCTCTCCGAGATTTCCGAGAGCATCAGCACCGACTCCTTGACCTTCAGGCTCCCGCTCACCAGCGAGTTCACGCTCTTGAGCATGTCGTAGTATTTCCGGCTTTGCTCATAGATTTTCGAGGCCTCCTTGAAGGTGGACATGGCGTTCTGCGCCGTCTCGGAAGTCTCCACCATCTCGTTGACGCTGTTCACGATGCCCTGCGCCAGGTTGCCCGGGTCGGTCACCACCCATTGCGCGTGCATGGCCGGTACGGTAAGTAAAAAGGCGCACAATGCGCTGAAAATTTTTCGTTTCATTGAATCGTTCCTTTAATTGTTTTACAAAGATTATCTCCTGCCGCTGTTCTTTTCGGCGGCCAACACCCGTATGGCCTGTTCCATGCTGCCGGTCTTTGCCGCCATCCGTTCCACTTCCAGCTTCTCGCCCTCCTCCGTCGTGTAGGTAAGGTACTCGGCTGTGGAGGTCTCCGTGGCATAGACGGCCGACTGCACGCCTCCCAGTCCGATCCATACCTCCCTGTACCTGCGTGAGGGATCGTTGGCACGGTTGATGGAGAGGATCTGCGAGCATTCCTTGCCGGTCAGTCCTAAAAGAGTCTGTATCCGTTCGAACTTGTTGAGGTATTTCCTCTGGTCCAGCAGGATCTTGCAGTCCGAATTGTTGATGATGGCCTCCTTCACGATCGGGGACGAGATGATGTCGTCCACCTCCTGCGTCACCACCACGGCCTCCCCGAAATACTTTCTGACCGTCTTGAAAAGGTACAAGACATAGGTGGCCATATTGGGGGACATCAGTGATTTCCAGGCCTCTTCCAGTAATATCATCTTACGGACGCCTTTCAAACGGCGCATTTTGGAGATGAACGTCTCCATGATGATGAGCGTCACCACCGGAAGCAGCACCTTGTTCGATGAAATGTTGTCCAGCTCGAAGACGATGAACCGTTTGTGGGTCAGGTCGATCTCCTTGTCCGAGTTCAGAAGGAAGTCATAGTCCCCTCCCTTGTAGAACGGTTCCAGCACGTTCAGGAACCCGTCGATGTCGAAGTCCTTCTCACGCACCCTCTTTTTCTCCATCATCCGGCGGTAGTCGTCACGGACGAACTCGTAGAACCCGTTGAAGTCCGGCCGGAGTTCCGGGTTGTCCGTAATCCTGCGGATATAGGCGTTCACCGCGCCGGAGAGGGCGACTTCCTCGGATCGTTTCGGCACCTCGTCCTCCCGCTTCCAAAGTGTCAGGATCAGCGTCTTGATGCTCTCCCTCTTTTCCACGTCGAACTGCCGGTCCTCGCTGTAGAAGGGATTGAAGGTGATCGGGCGGTCCTCCTCATACGTTATGTAGATCCCGTCCTCCCCGCGGGTGCGCTCATGGATGAGCCGGCACAGCCCCTTGTAGCTGTTTCCCGTATCCACCAGCAGGATGTGCGCGCCCTGCTCGTAATAGTTGCGCACGAGATGGTTGGTGAAGAAGGACTTGCCGCTGCCCGAAGGCCCCAGGATGAATTTGTTGCGGTTGGTCGTGATGCCCCGCTTCATCGGCTCGTCCGAGATATCCAGATGGATGGGCCTGCCGCTGAGCCGGTCCGCCATCTTGATGCCGAAGGGCGAGAGGGAGGAGGCATGGTTCGTCTCCCCGATGAAGAGGCAGGCCGCCTGTTCGATGAACGTGTGGAAGGACTCCTCGGCGGGAAAATCACCCTCCCCGCCGGGGATGCCCGCCCAGTAAAGGGTCGGCGCGTCCACGGTATTGTGCCGGGGCTTGCAGCCCATCTGTGCCAGGGCCGAGCCGGTGTCGTTCCGGATGTTCCTCAACCTCTCCCTGTCCTCCGACCAGACCATGACGTTGCAGTGGCAGCGCACGGGAACCAGCCCGAAGGAATGCGCCTCGTTCAGGTATTCCTCCGTCCACTGCCGGTTGATCTCGTTGGCGCGGCTGTAACGTGAAAGGGAGCGCATATTCCTGGCCGCTTTCTCGAAATGCCGGAGGGTTTCCGACGGATCATCTATGAACACGTACTGATTGCAGATATGGTTATAGGGCAGCATCAGCCCGACGGGGGCGGCAAAGGAAAGGCGGCAGTCGCTGCGGTCCGTGGAGTATTTCTCATAACGCCCGTCCGTCCGTACCGCGGAGGGCAGGTCGTCCGCGTCGGAAAGCGTATGCACCGAGAGCCGTTTGTCGCCGATGCGCATTTCCGCGCCCCCGAGCCGGATGTCCTCCAGCGTGGTGGTGTCCTCCTGCGAGAGGGAGAAGTATTTCTCCACCAGGCCGGCCTCCTTTCCCTTTCCGGTGATCTCCTCCGTCGTGAGCCGTTCCAGACGGACCAGCCCGGAATCGCAGATGATACGCCCGAACTGCTCCACGGCTTCCAGGAAGCGGAGGATGCCGTCCTTGTCCCGGACCTCCCTGGGGAGGATATGCCCCCTGCAAAGGACGGAGAAGTTGCTCTGCTGCCGCATGCGTTCCTTCGTGGTACGGGTGATGAACAGGTACGAAAAATGGTTCAGGAAGGGCCGCTCGTTGAAATGAAGCTCGAAGCTGCAGTCCAGGAATCCCGGCTCCTCCCTGTCGGTGCGTGCCCTGTAGCTCTCCTCCAGGAACCAGTCCTGACGGTGGACGATGGTATGGCAGGGCAATACCCTGATGGCCTTCGCTCATGCGCCGTGCATGGCCTCGTAATCATCGGAGGTGAGGGTGAAGACCTCCGGCAGGCGTACCTTGAAGCCGACGGTCACGTCCGCGTCCTTGGAGAGGATGCACCCGTCCTCGACGGCAAGAAGGGGGAACTTACTTTCCAGGGTGGACGCTTTGAGTATGTTTCGCATATTTTCTTCGTTTAAAAAGTGAGGTGATACGTTTTCTGTTGATGATGTAATAGGGACGGTAACCTGCCGCCGCCAGCTTCATCAGCCCGTGGGGGCCGTATTTCCTGTTCAGGCGGAACACGCCCAGGGTGATTCCCGAGGCCGATATGACACAGAGGGCGATGCAGAACAGACGGTTCACGCCCGCCATGTAGAGGATGACGAACACGAGGAAGACGGCGAGCAGGCCGCCGGCAAAGAGATAGAGGTACTGCGCCTTCAGGCCGCAGAACTCCACGTCCTGCCCGACGCCCTTGTTCAGCTTGTATTCCATATGGCATGGGGGTTACAGGAAGAACGACCTCAGTACCGTGGCCGCCACGATCAGGAACACGCAGGCCCCGAACCAGCTGCCGGCGGTCTTGCCCGTGTCCGGATCGCCCGACGAGAACTTGGAATACACGCGGATGGCCCCGATAAGGCCGCAGAGCGCGCCGGCCGCATAAATCAGTTTTACGGCGGGGTCAAAATAGCTGTTCACCATCTGCGTGGCCTGTACCAGCCCGGCAGACCCGTCACCGGCAGCGGATGCGGGGGCTGCTCATGTGGCCAGTCATGCCAGCAGGAAGGCTGTTCCGGCAGGTATGCGCCCGATAAGGGATGCCAATACGTCTGTCACTTTGCCCATAGGGGAGAATCGTAAAAATGAATGGGTTCTTGAATGTCTCATTGTTTTTATACCAATTATTATAATAAATGTTTGTCAGACTTTCTTTTTTGACAGGCTGCAGGCCGGATGCCCGCGGCCTGTCCTTGCAACCACATGTTTACTGCCGGCATCAGCCGGAATCATAATAACCGTACATCGTTACCTCCTTCGTTAATTGTTTGCTACTCGTGTCGTTCTCTCTTCGGGACGGGATGTCCGTAGGATCATCCCGAATCGTGATACTTTTTCATGCCTGTATTCTATTATGTCAAAGTTTCCTTTTAACGGCTGCAGCCCCGGATGCCCGCGGACCGTTCTTGCAACCGCATGTTTACTGCCGGCATCAGCCGGAATCATGATAACCGTACATCGTTACCTCCTTCGTTAATTGTTTGCTACTCGTGTCGCTCTCTCTTCGGGACGGGATGTCCGTAAGGATCATCCCGAGTCATGATACTTTTTCATGCCTGTATTCATATTATGCCGGATTTCCTTTTTTAGCGGTCTGCGGCCCCGGATGCCCGCGGACCGTTCTTGCAACCGCATGTTTACTGCCGGCATCAGCCGGAATCATAATAACCGTACATCGTCATCTCCTTCGTTAATTCATTCGTCACTCATGTTGCTCTCTCTTCGGAACGGAATGTCCGCAAAGCGGATCAGCTTGAATCATGATACTTCGCCACATATACATTATATTATTGGTTATCGGGGTATGAAATCCATGATATCGAAATCCCTGATTATGCTTTCCCTGTCCTTTCCTGCCAGCAGGGGCGGCTCCCTGTCACTGTCCACGTACAGTTCCATGTACCGTTTCAATGTCTCGTCACTGCCCAGGATGCCGGCCTGCAGGATACGTTCCATGTCGGTCCCCTCCAGCCGTTCCAGTGTCTGGCGGGCATGGGACTGTTCCGGTTCCGAAAGGCGGTCCGTGGCCATGAACCTGGAGAGCAGGTCCATGTCGTCAAAGGTCACGCCTCTGGCGCGGTGCGGATCGGGACGTTCCACATAACCGGTGATCTCGTAGCGTTCCGGCACCTCACCCTCCTCCGGTCTTCCGAAAGGGGCGGGGAATTCGGGCACGGGTGCCTTTCTCCCTTTCATGGCCGTATCCGTCCGCTTTTCGCTCATCGCGTATTCCCCGTCCATAGGCGGGGATTGCCATAACCGGTACCGGCTTCTGCCGATGACAGCTTCCTCAGACGTTTCCTCCCGTGGTTCCGCCGGTTCTTCCTTCACCGGAAGAGCGGAGGCAGGATGCAGTCCGCCCCTCCATTTAAGGATGTTGCCCGTGTGGACGTACTTCTCTATGCTCAGGTAGGAGGCATACAGGAACAGAAGGATGAATGCGTATTCCATACCGGTCTACATAAGGTTTGTCATGAGATGTGCGTGTTCCGTCGGGCCGATACTGTACTGGAGCGGGGCACAATCCATCATGGCAACGTTGTATCCCCGGCGGTTATGTAGGACACCGCCCGTGAACACGGTGAAGAAGGTCTTGCCGGGTTCACACTTCCGGCCGGTCAATTCGATAAATAAAGGTTCTTTTTCCATGTGCATTTCTTTTTTATGGTTGTTGCCGGCAAGCTTTCCTGCCGTTTCATGCCACAAAGGAAATAACAAGCGGAATGACCTCAAATACCCTGTCGTGTATTGTCATGGATAGTCAGTTTTTGTCATGGAGGAAGGGGCGGTGAAAAGAAAAAAATGCTTTCCCGAAGGGAGTCGTGAAGCCAGCCCCCCTTTGGAAAACAGGATACGGGGGACATCCGATACAGTGAAAAAAAGAAAAATCCCCACCGGCTTCTGCTGGCGGGGATCGCAATAATAAAGGAGCGGGCTTCTCAGCCCTTAATGTAACCGTACTTTTTCAGGTCATCCATGAAATGCTCCGGCGTGTCGGTCCTCACCGTCACCCCGTGCAGTTCCCTGTACCGCCCGGAGAAATTCACCATGTACTCCCCGTCGGTGCACTCGCTGTCAAACCAGCTGCCCTCACGCAGGATGCGTACAAACTCGGAAGGGTCGGAGGCGGCAATCCTGCCGCCGTCCGCCAAAATATACATATGCTTGTTCATGCCGATAATTTTTTAGTCCTCAGTTTATAATATAGTTTCTGTTCATCGTCCAGGAAAGGGATGTCACGGAGCGCGGTGGCTGCGGGCACCTGTCCCCTTGTGGCAAAGGTAACCAATTTATGGAGAAACAGCACCCAGTTACGCATTTTTGTGAAGTTGGTCGTTCCCGAATGCTGGCGGAACTCGACCGTCTTGTGCCGTGAATAGGCTTCGAGATTCACCTTGTGGTAACGGTTGCCGATTCTGTTTTTCAGTTCGTTCACCGTCCTGGCCGAGCGTATCGTCTCATCAGATACATGGCCCAATCCCTTGCAATAGTAGTTATCCCTGCGGGATGCCGGCATGAACCTGTCGATGACCGGTTCCAGATGTTTGTAACTCAGGGCCAGGTTACGCCAGGTCGCCATGTTGAAACCGGCGGCATCGATATGCACGTGAAGCCCGCAGCTCTCGTTCACTTTCACGTCACACAGGTCAAGCACCCAGCAGACCTTCTCCAGTTCCCGCAGGCCGGCTTCACCGACCAGGATCGGACTGACCAGTTCGAAGGTGTCGTTGCCGTTCAGACTGCTGTCCGTCACGAGCTTCCAATGCGGACGGGTGGTATGGTTGTAGCCTTCTACCGTAACCTCGATACCGGCCTCCCTGAGCTCGCGGGCGAGCCGTTCACGGGAGCAGTTGTAGCCCTCGATCTCGATACCGAACTTGCGGTTGAAAGTGTAATCCAATACGGCTGTCGCCTGATGGGTATTCAAACCATCCTCACGTTCACTCATCCGGCGCAGGGCGTTCACTACAAAACCGTAATTGCCGTTAGTCACCATTCTTGCGATTTCCGCACGGGGAACTCCCAGAAGGAACAGCTGCCGGATCTTGCTTGTCTTTGTTGTCTCTTGTGCTAAAATGCTTCTAACTTGCTCGTTCATAATTTGTTACCTCCTTTATTATTATACTGCTAAGGTAATGCTTTTATAGGAGAAGTCGTAATTATAAGAGCCTTATTATCATGCTGTTAGCTTACTTTATCTTAGGCTAAAAGTCCTTATTTAAGGTGTCTGTATCCTATCGTCCGCTACCGGTCGGTGTCGGATTCCCCCAGACCGATGGCGGGGCATATCTCCTCCACCAGTTCAGGAAGGCCGGAGCCTTTCTCCTGACGGGGATCGGGCGGGAACAGCGTGGAGCGGAAGACACCCTTGCAGACAGGATCCGCCTCCCTGTTGTAGCGGAGGGTGTTCGGGATGTGTGAGGACAGCAGCTGCAGCCCCATCCTGTGGATGACACGGTTCCAGGCATCATACAAGTCCTTCCGTCCCCGCCTGTCCACCATATTCCAGAACAGCCGGATACCTTTCAGGTTGCAGTTCCCCTTGGCGATCAGCTCCTCCTCCAGCACCTTGGCAAACTGCAGGGAACTCTGCATGACGATGTTGTCCGCCTTGAGCGGGACAAAGATATAGTCCATCGCAGAGACGGTATGGACCACCCCCTCGCTGCGGAGCGTTCCGGGAAGGTCGAAGAGCACGATATCGAAAGTCTCCCCTTTTTCATCCATATAACGCCGCAGGTCTTCCACCGCCTTTTCCGGGTCGCTTTTGATGACCGGATAGGCAGGTTTCCGGATTCTCTCGTACTGCCGGTACAGGTTCACCTTCAGGTCGTCATTTTTCATGACACCCTCCATGTCCCTCTCACGCATCAGGACGATGCTGTGTTGTGGGGAGTCACAGTCCACAACCGCCACACGCAGGCCTTTACGGTAATGCAGGACACTGGCCAGCAGTACCGTAAAGACGGATTTTCCCACGCCACCCTTCTGGCTGGCGATGGCAACCAACAACTCTTTTTCTTTTTTCATCATACTTCTTTTCCATTAAATGTTAAACACTATTGTTTCAGAAACAAAAAGCAATGCTCCCACCGGGAAGATCCCCTCTCATGGGGACGGCCCTTTATGACCGTCCGGGCAGGGACTCCTCCAGAATCATCTCCACCGTTTCCCTGTATTCTTCCAGATGCCGCGAGACAAGGTGGTTGATGAACCCTTCCAACGTGACCTTCCCGTTTCTCGAGGCTCCCGTCAGAATGGACAGTTTCCGGTGCAGGGCGGCGGGAATATGCAGTGACCGGCGCTGCATGCCCGCAATGCCATGCAGGTATTCCTTTCCGTAGACGGACGGCTGCATGGGGACACTTTTCCTTGTGGGACGCATAATGTCGTTACCGGACGTTCCACGTCCCTGCCGGGGACAGGCAGGAGCTTCCCCCATGATCTCACGGATGCGGTCCGCATCCATCCCGCCGGGACCCATCCGGTCTTTTACGTTCTTTCCTGTCATGATATATCTTCTTGGACAATGACAACATTTTATCGGCGGGCCGTTCCTCCCCGCTGCCCGTCTTCATCCCAAGGACGATAGACCTCACCGAGCAGGGCGGCGATGTCCTCCCTGTGTTCCTCCATATGGAGTTCCAGCAGCCGGATGATAAAACCGGAGATGCTGCCGCAACCGGCTGCCCTGACCAGCATGGCAATCCGGCGGTGCAGTCTCCCGTCAATGTATGCGGTCTTCCACTCCGCGGCCTTGGGAGCGGGAACCAGAAACCTCCTCTTGTATTCTTCCGGGCCTGTCACTTTCCCTGCCCCCACCGGCCTTTCATGCCCCGGCACCCTCGTCACCGGTTCCGGGGATGGGAAAACGGGATCTGACAGAAGGTTCCCCGTAAGTCCGACCCTCTCGAGAACGATATCGGAAAGCCGGTTCTTTTCTTTTTTTGAATCCATATCTTAAAATCTTAAATTATTAAATTACACAACCGGTATTGTATCGGAATACAAAATAAAGGAAGAAGAGAACCGGACAGAGCCACCTGTCACTTATAGTCATCCAAAGTCGGTTATTGTCATGATGCACATGACGGGTGGACGGACATGCCGCTGCGTTCGGGCGTTTCTTCCTATGCGGAGGCGACATCAGAGGCACGCTGCCCGTAGCGGTGTGAAAAAGCGGGCGGGATTCCGTTTCCTTGTCCACCGGCCCTTTTAATCTTCATGGGCAGGTGTGAGAGCGTGTATCCGCCTTGGTCGGATTCTTAAATTATCAGTCTGTAGAAGTGTAAAAGTAGCAATCCATCAATGGAGACAATAAAAATAAACCATAAGTCGTACACGACTACATGCCCATTCTCCATTTGCAGAAGTGTAGAAGTAGCAATCCATCAATGGAGACAATGAGAAGAAACCATAAGTTGTACACGGTTCTATGCCCGTTCTCCATTTGTGGAAGTGTAGAAGTAGCAATCCATCAATGGAGACAATGAAAAGAAACCATAAGTTGTACACGGTTCTATGCCCGTTCTCCATTTGTAGAAGTGTAGAAGTAGCAATCCATTAATGGAGACAATGAAAAAAAACATAAGTCATACACGGTTCCATGCCCGTTCTCCATTTGTAGAAGTGTAGAAATAGCAATCCATCAATGGAGACAATGAAAATAAACCATAAGTCATACACGGTTCTATGCCCGTTCTCCATTTGTAGAAGTGTAGAAGTAGCAATCCGTTAATGGAGAATAGGGTATGGAAAGAGCTGATTTCCCGTAGATGCGCCTCTTCATCCCCGAATTATGAGCGTAAGTCACATGGTTATGGAGAGATATCCATCCTTTTATGGGGAGAGCAGCCGACAAATACCTGATGGAATGTCCCGCAAACCACAGGGAAACAGCCATACAATGGGCTGATACACAATAATTATTGGATAAACGTGGTCCGCTCCTGCGGACAGCAAGTTGTGTTTTCGTTAAACGAAAACCGGACGGTTTAACGGCGGAAACGCCGCCAAACCGTCCCCCCAAAAAAGCTCCGGAGTCGCTTTTCCGTACCGGTATCAGAAAAGGAGCCGGCAAATCACATAAAGAAGGAAAGTGAACAGTTTTCCGATATTTTGGTCAGAAATCATATCGGAAATTTTGAGCGGTATATGTATTTTTGCAAAATAAACAGTACCCCTTGCTGCTTATCCGAAAACATTGCCTATCTTTGTAAAGTCGTGCAAACGACTGACATATATAGTTGATGTGTTTCGCTAACACCTTGTATTAGAAATCTGGTAAATTTCAAAATGGAAGCAGGGCTGGGCAGTAACACTTGTCACATGTATCCGTATGCGAATGACATGCGATATAGGTGTGGGGTACTGTTTTCATTTATTTGCTTCCGGGTTTTACCAGAACCTCTAATACAAATAAGTAAACCGGCTCCACACTTTTTTTGCGTAAATATTACCTCAAGAAGAAGCCGGACGACACGACAGCGGAATTCCCTGTTATTCCGGTCACTTCATCCGTGCGCCCCAAATGTGAAGGTTATGGCTGGATGACCCGGAAAATGATCGGGAATCCGTAAAATTTAACAGAAATCATTCGTGGAGGAAAAACAAAATTCCTACTTTTACGAAAACAGATTCGCTTTGTTGAAACAATCGAATAGTAGCATGGAAAACATCTTGAGAGTAAGCATAAAAGCAGCCCCGGGAGACGCACCGCCTCCTGAAAGGTTAAGGACAGTCAGACCGTCGTGTGAGAATTTCGGACGGTCCGGTCTTATGACAATGTCCGGTTTTCATAACCGGCAGAAAAAACACTCTGCCAGGTATCGAAAGGAAGAAGAGTGCTCATCCTATCTTAAAATAATTACAACCTTCTGTTTTTCCTATATTTTCCTTGCCGGCAGCCTTTGTAAGGTTTATCGGAAATCTTTTTTTATGGTCCGTCATGGATTTTTGCAAGTCCTTGTCTCAGGCATGGAGTCCGGCTGGCAGCCTGTTATACAAAAACATATGGCTTATAAACAGATATATCCCCTGCATATTCCGGGCTGCTCTTTCCGGAATATATCCTTAGCAACCAATAAGTTCCGGAAATAATCGGAACATAAAACATAACAGATATGGACAAGTCTTTTTCAATCGGCAAATATCTTCTGTCAAAGACAGGAAATGACAGAGAGACAGAGGTACGTCTGAGGATGCTCTGCGTGGCAATGGCGAAAGACATGCCGGAAGAGAAACGCAAACGGCACATCCGCCCGTTTTTCACGGACATGGAGTTCATGAACAGAATTGCGGGATGGATGAACGAACTGCCGGAAGCCATCACCTGTGTACAGAGCGAATTTGCGGACTGGCTGGAACTCTTCATGATGTCGGCAGAAGCGGAATCCACACGTTATGTAATCCGTCTTCAGGCATGGTATATCCATTTCTGTTGCGTGGAGGAACTGTTGACAATGTGCAGACTGTTACAGAAACTCCGGCTTGAGCATCTGGACCCTGTACGGAATCGGATGATTCATTACTTTCGCGAGGCACGGCAGCTGTGCGGAATGCCTTCTCTCTCCCGTCCGGCAGAGGGGATCGAAGTTTCGATACGCTTGCTGGATGCCTCCTACGACCACATAAGCCGCAATGCCGTACTCCAGGCGGAGGAACTGCTGGGTATCCATACTGACCATTCCTTTGTGGAGAAAGTATTGGAATGCTATACCAAAGCAAGAACAGCCGAGGAACTGGCGGAACTGTGTGGCGCAAGCAGCATTGTCACCTTCCGGCGGACATTTCTGAGGTTGTTCAACTGTCCGGTCGCCCGGTGGCTCCGGCAGAAACGGGCCGAACGGGTACTGAAACTGTTACGGACGACACACCTTCCCTTGCCGGAAATTGCCGAACAATGCGGCTTTGCGAACCAGTCTTACCTGTCGGACTTCTGCAAGCGGAATCTCGGTGATACCCCGGTAAATATCCGAAAGAATAGAAACTGAAATGAAACAATGAAATACCCATGAGATAAAAAATCACGCCCAAGAGAATGTAAATAGTCAAGCTGAAGTTACCTTTGTATAGTGTAACCCTAAAATGTATCAGTTATGGCAGAAGTGACATTCCCTCAGTTGATACAGCGCGCTTGCGGTATCGACGTCCACCTGAAGGTTGTGGTGGCGACAATTGACGGAGCAGGCATCCAACGCGAGACCCGCTCATTCAAAACCTTCACGAGTTCTTTGAATGAATTGAAAGAATGGCTATTGTCCAATGGTGTAACGCATGTGGGAATGGAGAGTACCGGTGTTTACTGGAAGCCGGTTTATAAGGTTCTTGAAGATTCCATTCCCAATGTCTGGATAGTCAATGCCCGTCACATTAAGAATGTTCCGGGTCACAAGACAGACAAGATGGACAGCGAATGGATCTGCAAGCTTCTTCTAGCAGGTCTTCTCAAACCGAGCTATATTCCTCCCAAGGAGCAGCGTCAGCTTCGTGACCTGACGCGTTACCGGAACAAGCTTATTCAGCAGATAGCTTCAGAGAAGAACCGTATGATGCGTATTCTTGAAGACTGCAACATCAAGCTTTCAAGTGTAGTAAGTAATACAAGCGGTACGACAGCTACTTCTCTTATTGATATGCTTTGTGAAGGTAAAGTCCTTACTCTTGATGATATAAATTCAGTTTATCACGGTAAACTGTCAGCCAGTCCTGAAGAATTGCTTGAGGCGTGTACCGGTTTTGTTGAAGAGCATCACATTTATCTTCTTCAGATGATCCGAAAGGATATAGACCAGACTCAGACTTTGGTTGATGATTTGTCCGAACGTATAAAGAGACTGTTGTCCAAGTACGAGAATGTCCTTGAACTTCTCAGGGAGATTCCCGGTTTTAGCACCAAGGTTGTAGAGGATCTGGTTTCTGAGATAGGTCTTGACATGTCCCACTTCCCTTCTGAAAAGCATCTTTCGTCCTGGGCCGGTCTTTCTCCGGGCAACAACGAGAGTGCGGGTAAAAAAAAAGCGCACGAATCACTCACGGAAACAAACAGGTAAAGGCGGTAATCACAGAAGCCGCATGGGCTGCGACCCGTACAAAGAATACGTTTTTTAGTGAGAGATACCATCGTATAGCTGCCCGCAGAGGAAAGAAACGTGCCTTGATTGCAGTGGGACATTCTCAGTTGATATCCGTTTATCTGATACTGAGTACAGGGTCCCGTTACCATGAACTTGGAGCACAATATATGCAATCCAAGATAGAGCAGAAACGCAAGGTATATTTGTCTTCTGAACTTAAAAAGCTTGGATACAATGTCTCACTTACTAAAGTTCCACAAGCTGTAACACTGAACTAATAATATAGACCAAAGGCCGACTTTTACTGGAATTACCATAGCCCGACAATGAAATTGGTCTCAACAGCTAAGCGCCAAAGATTGTGACTTATGTACACGTGTATGAAACTTTTAAATTCTTAGCTGTTGCTATTTATTATTGTACAATAGCCGCACTTGTGTTCTCATAAGTGCTAATCTTTCTTTTATCCAAAACCTCGGATTTATATCAATTTTAGTATAAACCTGTCCTACTTTGTGTGTAGGACGCTTAATATTTACGTATGAAAATGAATTTTAATATGAAACTGAAAATACAGGTTATCATGGGACTTGTCTGTTTATCTTGCGGCTACCATGCGGAAGGCAGGGTGAATCCGGGTGTAACAGAACTTGCCAAAGAACAGAAAGATGACTTGAAGAAAATGTACGGAATGTACCAGCTTTTCACCACGACTTCCGGTATTCCGGAAGACGCCGTGGCTAAGGCAAGAACCGAACCTCTTCCGTGGGTAAAAGCGGAAAGGGAGTTTGACCCGACTCCGGAAGGACCGGCTGAGTAATGCATAGCTTTTTAGAGAGAGAGTTAATTAAAAAATATTGCGAAAATTCAAATATCAAATATGAGAACAATCATGGATATTACAACACTTTTGATTATGGGATTACTTAGTTTTGGGCTTGGCGGATGCTCCAATGCTCAAAATAAGCAAGAGCACTCGAATGTCAAAGAGATTGGTAATGTACCCAAAGAAAATGTGGACTCTTATGTTTATAAAAATGAAGGCAGACCTGTGTACTATGCCAAATATGGTAATCGGGGTTGCTTATTTGAATTGAGAGTAAATGATATATTGATGACAGAAATGACCTATCCGACTAATATAGGAGAAGCATTGATAACAATTAATCCTACTATATTTAAATCAGGAAGGCAAACTGTTGAGATTCATTTATCTCCCATAGAAGGAGAACACGTTATAAGTAATAAAAAGCCGTTTCGTTTGGAAATTGGTTATTATGATTCTACAGAAGAAGTAGATGAGTCGGGAGAAGCGACTTGGCATACAGTTTTTACTCTTCCAGATATTGAAATACCGGAAAAAGGGTTGCCATACATTGATATGAAGGGTGAGTTCGAAGCAAATGTACCTTATCAATATACTTACTGGGATGATTGCGTTGATTTAAGAACAATACCTGATATTGAACAGAAAATCGTCAAAGAGTATGAATACGTCAGAAAATTAATAGCGCAGAAAGATTCAGAGCAGTTAAAGAAATATTTTATGCCCTCCTATCAAGAATTTGCAATTACCATATATCAAACAAAAGAAGATATTGAGACAAGTTGGAAAAGCACCCATAATATTATAAAGGAATACGCTACAAGTGAGCTTCAGTCAATAGAAGATTATCGCATCGTATATTCCAGTAATGGTCGGAGCGTATCTTTACGATCAAATAAATATGGTGGATTCCCAAGTGTTTTGCTTTTTCTCCAAAAAGTAAACAATGGAATTGAATTTGAATATGGATATATTGAGTTACATCTTGGGATGAAAAAAGGAACTGATAAACTGATTCCCTTAATGATATAAATTCTATTTTATGAGCACTCAAGGTTTAAAAAAACGGATGCTACTTCATTCCTACTTTGAACGGTTAGCAAAAAATAATCAGGAAACGAAAAAGGATATGAGAGGTGACGGAGTATCTTTGGCGAAGTAAATTTAGTATGCAATAATAAATGTTGAATTATGGATATTACAACACTTTTGATTATGGGATTACTTAGTTTTGGGCTTGGCGGATGCTCCAATGCTCAAAATAAGCAAGAGCACTCGAATGTCAAAGAGATTGGTAATGTACCCAAAGAAAATGTGGACTCTTATGTTTATAAAAATGAAGGCAGACCTGTGTACTATGCCAAATATGGTAATCGGGGTTGCTTATTTGAATTGAGAGTAAATGATATATTGATGACAGAAATGACCTATCCGACTAATATAGGAGAAGCATTGATAACAATTAATCCTACTATATTTAAATCAGGAAGGCAAACTGTTGAGATTCATTTATCTCCCATAGAAGGAGAACACGTTATAAGTAATAAAAAGCCGTTTCGTTTGGAAATTGGTTATTATGATTCTACAGAAGAAGTAGATGAGTCGGGAGAAGCGACTTGGCATACAGTTTTTACTCTTCCAGATATTGAAATACCGGAAAAAGGGTTGCCATACATTGATATGAAGGGTGAGTTCGAAGCAAATGTACCTTATCAATATACTTACTGGGATGATTGCGTTGATTTAAGAACAATACCTGATATTGAACAGAAAATCGTCAAAGAGTATGAATATGTCAGAAAATTAATAGCACAGAAAGATTTAGAGCAGTTAAAGAAGTATTTTATTCCATCTTATCAGGAATTTGCAATTACTATATATCAAACAAAAGAAGATATAGACTTGAGTTGGAACAACACCTGTAAACTTATAAAGAAATACTCAACAAGTGAACTTCAATCAATAGAAGAATATCGCATCGTGTATTCCAGTAATGGTCGGAGCGTATCTTTACGGTCAAATAAATATGGTGGATTCCCAAGCGCATTAGTTTTTGTTAAAGAAGTAAATAGTGGGGCTGAGTTAGAATGTGGATATATTGAGTTACATCTTGGAATGAAAAAAGGAACTGATAAGCTGATTCCTCTTATGATATAAATTCTATTTTATGAGCACTCAAGGTTAAAAAACGGATGCTACTTTATTTCTACTTTGAACGGTTAGCAAAGAATAATCGGAAAACGAAAAAGGGAGTTTAGGGGTGGCGGTATAACTTTGAAACAGCAACTAAAAAATTAAAGATATGAAAATGAAAAGCAGTATGAAACTAAAAGCGATAATGATTATAACGATGCTGGGCATGAACCTTGCAGGATGCGCTCAAGCACAAAAGAAAGACGGTACATTCGCTTCTGAATCAGGTATGGAAATACAGGTGGACTCTATGGTTTACAAAAATGAAAGTAGACCTGTTTATTATGCGAGATACGGAAACAGAGGGTGTCTATTCGAACTAAGAATAAACGATAATATATCAGCAGAAGTTACAGAACCTGTAAATATCGGTGAAACATCCATAGCTATAAATCCGGTAATATTCAAATCCGGCAAGCAGAGTATATCAATCAGTCTGAAACCATTTCCGGGTAGGAAAACTATAGTTAATGATAAACCTTTCAGACTGGAAATTGGATATTATGATTTTACAGAGAAACTGGATAGTATGGGTAACAGAATATGGCATAAGGTATTTGAATTACCAGAAATAGAGATTCCCGAAGAAGGTTTACCGCAGATTGAAATAGAAAAAGAGTTTGAAGCACAGGTGCCATACGAAATCACAACATGGGACGAGTATGTGGATTTGCGTGAAATACCCAATATTGAGCAGAAAGTGGTAGAAGAGTATAAGCGCGTTAGACAAATGATTGCAGAAAAAAAGATAAATGAATTGAAGGAATATTTTTGGCCTTCCTACCAAGAAATAGGTGTTACTTTGTATCAATCTCAAAAAGAAATAGAGTTAGATTGGAAAAGTACTGTTGATATTATTAATAAGTACTCTGTAAATGAGTTACAAGCAATTGAAGAATATAGAATGGTATTCTCAACTGACGGGAAAAGTATAACTTTAAAATCAAAAAAACTTAATGGATTACCAAGTGCTTTAGTTTTCATAAGAAAAAAAGAGAATGGTAATGGTTTTAAATATGGATATATCGAACTCCATTTAAGTATGAAAAAAGGAACAAACAAATTGATTCCCGTTATGATTTAAAGTATATCAATAGATAAACGATGGTTTCTTTGTATTGAATAATCATTTCTTAAACCAACGATCAAAGAATAATATGAACAAACATCCATTTCTCCCCGCACCGGCAGCCGTTGCCCTATGCTTCGGACTGCTTTGTATGTCCGCACTCGGCTCGTGTACAGGGTGCAGCTACAACCACCAAAAGGCGATGGGAAGCATAGATAACATTTTGGGCAAAGTAGATACGCTGATGAAAAAAACAGACCGGTTTTTGGAAGAACATCTGCCGGAAGAACCGCCTATAGACTACGAAAAAGAGGGGGTGAATATGGAGCACCTGTTTGTATTTACAGATACGACAATGACCTACAACGGCAAGTCGTTCATGCCGGGAATGTCAATAGGAGAACTGTGTGAGATATTCGGACATTACGAACGTCTTGCGGAACCCGGAATATTTATATGGGATTCGATGGGAATCATTATGGTATCACACGATAAAAGTGGAAAAGACAGTGCCCCTGTAAGCGGAATAATGATTAACTGGAATATAGAATTAGATGACTTTCTATCCGAAGAAAACCTAAAATGGCTAAAGAACCGCTGCCCACATCAGTATTTTACGGGTAAAATAGTTGTCGGTGGAGCGGTTTTGGGCAGAGGTATGCACATGGATGATTTTCTGAAAAAAACAAATCTGAAATTCGATAACAATCCGTTCCCTCTGCTTTATTACTGTGACTTGTATGACTGGGACTACACCAAAGCGCCTATACACCGCAGAGAAGAATATTATACCTATTGTATCAAGAAGTCTGATGACGGTAATGATATCTCACATTTTGATATTGACATTAACTCACGAGGTTTTGGTGACCCACCGTACGAAGGTCCTGAATATGAAAAGTATATAAATGTAGAAAACCAATAATACACATAATATGAAATCAATGATTCTTGCCCTGCTCGTTGCAATGTTAAGTTTCAACGGCTATGCACAAGTAAAAACAGAAAAAGATATGAAACAGGAAATAAAGAAAATGGAAGAACTGATACAGGAGAGATTAGGAATGGTTAAGACATACCCGGAGAAGCCTGCCTACTATCTGCAGGTAAACAAAACAGGATGCAGATTGCTTGTCAGGGTAAATGATATTCCGGTTGGGCATCATTTTGTCAAAAATGAGGGTCAGTCTATGCTATATCCTATCAATGGTTTGCTATTAGGAAGCGGTAAACATACCGTAAGTATACAGGTCTATCCTCGAACGGGAGAAACGGAAGTCACTAAAGATGCCGGTGTAAATATTAAGGTTGTGCATTATAAAGAAAAACTGGTTGGTACGCCTGAAACACTGGCAGAATTAGATACTCCAACAGATATAGGAATGAAAAAAATCCCATTGTACACTGATTCCATAAGCTTCAATGCCACACTCCCCTTTAACCATAAAAAAATACTTGCCGAAGCAACAGATTTGCGGACAATACCCAATTTGGAAGAAAAGGTTCTTGCCCATTACAATAGGGTACGTCAAATGATGATTGATGGAAATTATTATGAGTATAATAAAATGCGCCTTGCCAGTACATGGGTTTTGACGGAAATGAATTATTTGGGAAAAGAGGCTTTGGAGAAAACATATATCGATTCAGACGATTTATTCCGTTTTTTATGCAATCCTATAGATTGGATTGCAGAACCAATACAAAACTATGAGATGGTCGTTTGTGGAAATGGAAAATTGGTTTATCTAAGAAGAAAATTTGAGCTCGATGATGTTTTACGGGTTGATTTCTATGACACAGAGGAGGAGAAAAGACTATCACCTGAAGAGCGTACTGTTACAGCATATAAGTTCATCCTCCTTTATATGCCACAAGGCAGTGATGAATTAGTGGAGCTGTATTAGCGAAATAATTTTGAAAATAAGAATCACTAAATATCAAGTATTATGAATATGAAATATTTTAAGAAGTTTTGCATATATTTTATTGCAATTTTTACCATTGCTGTGGTATGCGGCTTTACGGGACTTGTCATCAAGGAAGTGGACAATGGCACATTTTATGATCTGGACACAATAGAAGCACTTGGCTTTTGTGTACAGTTGGGACTGACTGCATTTACATCTCTGATTCCATACAGTCTGAGTGTTGCAACCTTCCTGGTCTTCTGGGTTATGGACAGAGAAAAGTGGACTGGCTTTTTCCGTACATTGGCAATCGGGCTGGTTCTTGTCCTGCCTTTGTCGGCAATGACCTATTATTATGACTGGTTTGTGCGTCCACAAATGATGGTCGTATCCGTCGGAAAAATAGTTGAAATGAAGCAGACCTATCCCAACTCTTTGGCAGACAAGTACGGTATAAGCATGGAGCAGATATTGAACAAAAAGCCTATGTCTATGTCCAAGACAAAGCTGACAGCCCAGATAGATTCTCTTGAAACATCTTTTCAGGCTGATATTGACACGTGCGGACTACTGCTCTCCATACTACCGGACACTCTGGCATCGAAAGCCTATGACTGCTATCGGTTGAAAAGAATAGGAGTTGTGTATCAATACGCCGTTCATCCTGCTGCCAGCGAAGACAGTCTGATGTACATAGCACATACAGAATTGTACCAGCACGCATTCGGTGCATGGGAAACATCAAACGAGCTGCAACGTCATAAACAAGAATATTTTGGAAGGACTCTCAATACCGGGTGTATATATATCGCTTATATCCTGTTTGCCTTCTTGGGCTATCTGCTCCGCTTCAAACCGATAAAGAAAATATTGGCTGTCTTTGCGATTCTAATTGTAGCCGCATGTATTTATCATGAAATAAATTCTCTTGTTCAGGGATATGCAAAGAAAATCAATACAGAATCCCATCAAATTGTGGACGACACCTATAAAGAGATAGATGGGATAAGAGAAAGCAAAGAGCAGGAAATGAATGCAGAGACACAATTAGAATAATTGTCTTAACTACAAAACAGAATGAGATATGGAACCAAAAACAGACAGTAACAGACCCTCTACAATCAGAATAATAGCCGGAATCGTTGTGTTATTATGCACATTTCCAATATTCGTGTACGGTAGCTTTGGTATTCATGACCTTATGCGGTTTCCTTATGAAAAAATGAGTTTTTTTGAGCATATATGGGGTAAGCTGTTAGTTATATTAGTATCAGGAACAATCTACCTGACACTATTAGGAGTCATGACTATATTCTTATTAATAGCATTGAAAATATGGAGTGGGAAAAGAGAAAAGCCGGGACATATCATATACCCGTTCCCTGCCGTATTGACAACTGAAATTGCCGATTTCTACAAGGTGGAAAGGGCAGATGACCAATTCCTTATTTTCACTACACCTTCTCAAATACGCGGATTTCTGATAGGTATCGGAGCAGCTATTTTATGCGCTGGGATATTCTTGTTCTGCAAAGAAATAGACAACCCGTACAGTAAAATTTATTTGCCTGTTTCAAGTGCAACATTTATTTTAGCTCCATTTATTCTGCTGGTCAGCCAAGTATTTGCACATAAGCGTAGGTTTGTACTGGACAGGATGAATGGTACTGTAACATTTCCACGCCATTTATTCTTTCCTCGTTGTACTGTTCCTTTCTCGAAGGTCATTCCGGGATATTCAAAAGGTACTATGAACCTTGCATTTAGGTTTTGTTTTTTACATCCGCGAACTAAAGCAGCTATACCTGTTCTTGCAGATTATGATTCCGATTGGTGGCCATTCTATGTACTCTATATGGACAAGAACCGCCCGCTGCCGCAAGGCGAAGTGTTCGACCCCTACCGCGAGAAGGACTTCCTGCGTAGAAAGGCTGCAGGTTTCCCAAAACCAATATATCCCAATACCATCCTCGTAACAGACGCATATATGGGATATATATACGGTACGGATGAGTTCAAGCAAAGGCTCTCCAAGATAAAACACAGGATAGTGCATTATTACGACAGAGTATCATGGTATTGTCAGGAGCATGGAATTGAAATACCGAATGACAACGATTTAGTATTAATCGGTCTTTGGAAAAAACAGTTTGTGTTCAAACTCTTCGCTCCGGAAAACGTAGAATACATCGTAATCCCGGACAATACGGTATTGACCGACTGTTTTTTATGCGACAGTGAAACGGATGAAGTAAAATATATCAAATGAATTAAAGCTTCCCAAAATTAAAAAATGGGAAATTAGTAAAATAGAAACTACTCAAAACATAACAAAATAGATGAAACTAAAAGCATTTATCACTATGGCACTATTGAGCGTGTCCGCATTGGGAAGCTGCCAGACGGGCGGCAACTCCAACGTAACGGAACTTACCAAAGAACAGAAAGACAACTTGAAGTATTTGTACAAATGGTATCAGTTTTTCACCGAAACGAAACCCGGCATTCCGGAAGGAGACGAGGCGAAAGAAAGAACCGAACCCCTGCCGTGGAAGGAAACCGGAGGCGAGTTCGACCTGGCTCCACTGAAAGAGTGGATGACCCATGCCCGGCTGGGGGAGGACGAGTCTTATGTGGCTTCCGGCAGGCTGGCGCTTGACGGAGTGTATGACCCGGATGAGAACTGGAACCAAGCAGACGAAATCCCGGACAACATCTCCTCCGACAATCCCTACGAGCAAAAGATCGCCTCCATCAAGATGTTTGGAAACATGCGGTTCAACCTCCTGTCCCGCCTGCGGAACACGGAAGGAGATACGCTGAAATTGCTCGGCTCTGCCATGCTCTACATGTCCCCGATAGAGAAGAAGTTCTCTCTGTCGTTCCGCACCAACAATCCGCGCTCTGCCGACATCGAAGGAAGCATCGAAGCGGAACTGCTTCCGCCCCTGCGCTGGAAGTACGTCCGCATCCCGCTGCTGCCCGAAGGAAAGGAATACGAGTTCGACGGCGTGAAGTTCAAACTGTTCAAGTCTGCGCCCGGCGATGTGATACTCGAGTACGATAAGAAGTATAACGAACAGATAGGCAAGCTGGAAATCATCCCGATAAAGGGAGAAAAGCCGATGAGCTGTAGAGGGGGATATACGACCGGCGGCAAAGGACTGCTGCAATGGTACCGGAATCCGCACATGGGCTTCGGAGAATGGTGCGTCACGTATATGGAAGAGAACTGCGACTCGCTCGGTACTACGCCCCAAGCACTGGAGCTTGCCGCCCACCCGCACTACCGGCCTACGGAAGAAGAGCTGCGGCACTTCCACGAAACGGCAGGCGAGATAGTGGGACTCCGGCTGGAAGACCTATTGAAGGACGCCAACTCAAAGAACTACAAGGAGTTGTACCGCGAATGGGTGAAGAAGGGATACGAAGCCGCCGTAGAGTGCAAGGACGATTATTCGGGAGCAATGGGCGGCTTTCACGACCGCTACGGCGATGACGTCGTGTCGTATATCGCTTTCCAGATCGGCGAAGGAATCGGCAGCCAGTATGTCAAGGCAGACCTGAAGCCCGATTGGGAGACAATAGACTGTTGCGCCACAGCCCTGATGGACCGCTACACCGACGCCGCCGCCGACTCCCTGAGCAACGAATTGGACAAGCACGTGGAGGAATACATCGACTCCCTCGTAGAGCGGCGGGAAGTTCTGACCTTCCTCACCGATGAGGACATCCGGCAGTTGTCGAAACCCGTAGAGCCGGACGACAGCCCCCTCATGTACCGCTGGTACAAGACCTACACGGAAGCCGACGCCCTGTACATCTACCTCCCCGACACCGCTGCCGACCGTCCGCTCCTCAAGGTGCGTTACCCGATGGGCGGCGGCAAACCAGAAGTACTCTTCTCCCGGTAGTCCGCCCCTCTGGTGGACCGCTCTCCGTGAAACATCCGATGTGAAACCAAAAACTGAATCACCTCATGAAACAGAATACAGATATTCCCTCCGCCCGTTCAAGTCTGTGGAAACGGTGTTGGCGTTTCGTAAAAAACGCCCATCTGCCGGAGTTTTTTCTCTATGCAATCGTACTGCCTTGCTTTGCCCTGCAAGTGTCGGTAGTGGCAGGCATCTTTCTCTTTCTCGGTGATATGTCGGTTACGGGCATAGGTTGTACCTACGACCCGGCAGGGTTCGTGCTGCTCGCCTTGTTCGCCCTCATCGCCATAGCGGTCTTTTCGGCATTACTGCTCCTGCTGCTGAAGGTAAACAGCAGCAAGACGAGCCGTTATCGGGAAGATACCCCCCGACGCTCTTACCGCCGGATAGCGGGCGTACTTCTGTTTCTGTTGATGGCAGGTGTATCCCATTCTTCTACAACGGCACCGGAACATCGGGAAGGAATTATCCTTCCACAGAAATCGTGGCTGGAAGAGATTGCGATACCCGTTTACCTTTCCATCTTCGATTCACGGACAGGACGGATTACACTTTTATTGATAAACCTTGCTACCTTTGGAGTAATGCGTCGCAAACTATGTCTCAAATCCGATACTCCGGAAGCCGCCCTCGAACTACTTGCTACCCGTCGTCCGTTTACGGTACGCACATTAGTGGCCATGCTGTGGCTCTTCCCCGTATGGCCCGCCATATTGGCGGCAATACACTATCATCGTTTACAGAAAATCAGACTGCTGCGCCGCCACTATCCCTGCCCCAACTGTATGGGAAGGAAAGTACACTCCCTGCCCCTGCCTGTTGGAGAAGAGAATCTGCCCCTGCTCACCGATGGCGAGCGACTCGAACTCAAACTGAAAACAGCCTATATCCTCGTCTGCGAGTGTCCGGACTGTGGCGAACGGTTCAAACTGCGTATGCCTCTCACCAAGGAAGGCTACGAGCTTTGTCCAGAATGTCGCTACCTCACTCTGCACCGCACGGAAGATTATCAGGTGGTAAAGCCGGCCACCGGCTCGGACGAAGGTCTGCGCGAGGCACGCCACCAGTGCCGCTTCTGTGGAGCGGAATACATGGTAGGTTACCAAATGCCAAAAAACAGAGTCTAATATGAATATTAACATGAATACAAAACTATCAACTTATTAATATGAAGCTAAAAACATTTATCATTATGGGACTAACAAGTATTTCAAGTTTAGGAAGCTGCGGACATGCACAACAACCTCAATATTTAGGTGAAAGTCCGTATAATCTTGCAGATGTGGATTTCAACACAGACGTAGTTAAGTTTTATTCAAAAGTACCAACCGATGGTTATTTCAAAGAAGAAAACATCTGTCGGGGAATTGGAAACAGAACGATGGTCATATATGACTATTATCAGTTTTACTCCGAGTCTTCAGATAAAATGGCTGTATTCGAGGACTTCTTTTTCCCAAAAATCGAAATGTTAAGCGATGAGCAAGGAAAACTGATAGGCGTGGCAGGCACAATTGATTTCAAAAATGAAGAAGGAGCCAACAGTCTGTTTGCTTCTGTAAAGAGCAAGTACGGAAAGCCTTGTTTCACGTCGGAAGACCAATACGAAAACCCCATATACGGATGGATAGACAACAGCAAGCGGATACAGTTGCGTAATAAGGAGATGAGTGATGGCGACTATAGTTGCGAGTTGCTGGTATCAGAAAAAAAGTATGGCGAATTTATGGCAGACCTTCACTCAAGAGCATGGAGTAACTTCAACTGGTTCGAAGACACAGAACTCCCGTCTGCCTCCTCTGATATTATATTGACAAAAGACGATGTGGTAAACGACCACCGGCGAGGATGCACAGCTATCATAGACGGAACCATGCCCGATTTCACCATCTCAACGTATGCCGGTTCAGACGATTTCCTGTATGATTTGGACAAGTATCTCACGCAGCAAGCCCGAGAAGTCTCGCCCGAAGTTTATGGGCGTGTTCCGGTATCGTTCCTGATTGATACAGATGGAAAAGTCAAAGACATCAAAATAGAAGAAGAAACAGCCGATGAAAAGGTAAAAGATGCAGCAACCAATCTTATAAAATCTTTGCCCAAGTTCAAGCCTGCCACAAAAAACGAACAACGCGTTTCTTTTAAAGTATCAACTACCATCGATTTCTAACACTGCAACCTCCAGCAGGGTATCCGCATCCTACCGGGCAGACGGATGTCGGGCAACATACACGTAAATACGAAACTATCTTAAAATCCAATCACATGAGACAGAAAATACTTATCGCCCTTGTACTGACGGGATTGTTAGGCTTGGGCAATTGCGCCAAAGCACAACCGGGAAAACAAATCATCGACTTGGACTGTCCGGACTACAGTCTCGACGTGGCACACTTTTACTCCGAATCTCTCGGAGCGGATCATTCTGCCGTCGGCGAATGCGGCACGGAAGCGGGCTACAGAAGAGACACGATTAATACACTCGGCGAAAATCCCCGTCCGGTCATCGTGTTCTACCGCCCCCAGAACGACTCCCTGTATAAGGAAGCCACCTTCTTCGGTCTCGATTTCGGGAAACTCGAGATGGCAATAAACATGCAGGGCAGGCTGATACGGACGGATGCCCAAGCGGAGACAGACGAGGAAGGCTTCGGCAGGATGATGGAAGCCGTCGTGCGGAAATACGGCGAACCTGTGGGCAAGACGATGGAGACGGGCAAGGAAAACCTCGACAAGATACTGAAGCAGGCCCTCGAGGAGCTTTCCGTATATCACTGGGATGTGGGCGACGATGAATACATCGAACTGGCAGCCGAGCGGCGGAGCGACCCGGCCGAGGACGAAGAAGGAGAGCCGGTGCAAGAGGAAAACGCTTCCCCCTGCGTGGAGGTAACCTTCAGCCGGACCAAGAAAGAGTTCGACCTCCTGTTCAAAGAGGTATTCTCTCCCCTCGCGGAAGACACCGAGGAACTGCTGAAAGACTTGAAAGAGGCGGAGCAGGAAATTCGGCAAAAATGGGAAGAATCCCCAAAAGCAACATCGGGAAAAAAAGAATAACCCATGCCCCATCCGTATGAAACCGAAAATGCTGCTGCCAACGGCAGCCGTCAAACCCTAAACCCCAACCCAATTATATGAAGCAGAGCAGAAACAGCGATAAGAAACGACACCACGAAGAAACCATTCATGACAGACAGTACCGAAGCATGGTAAAGCGATACAAATGGAAAAACCATGCCATCATAGCGGGTGCTCTTCTGGGATTCTGCGTGCTGTTATTATTCACCATAGTTAGCGACATTCCGCTCACCGCAGCCAATGTGGCGGTTGGGCTGGCTGTCCTCAATGGTGCATGCTGGCTGCTTCTGCGGCTACTCTGCAGACCCGCCTATAACCTCAGCATCCAAATACCAATGAAGAACGACGGACACTGGCTGTGGCGGGACGGAGAACTGATATACAGAGAACTGACGCACGATGATGCTACCTGCCCGATACCACCGGAATATCTGGTCCGGGTAGATGACCGGCAAATCATTATCGACAACGACAGCACGAGTGGAAGAATCCTCGTTTTTCTATTATTTTCCTTCATGTTTGGCCTTTTCATCTATTGGTCATTCCTATCAGACTCTACTGTTCCGCCAGAAGATTACGGCTCCGCATTGCTTTTTGCAGAAATGGGCGTTATATTGGCATGGGGAATGGCCTATACCTTGCTGAATCCCCGGCAACGCATTGTCTTCGACCGTACTGCCAAAACCGTAACCATTCCCGGCAGTCTGCTGATGAACAAAACAGAGACCATTCCCTACGACCAAGCGGAGCTTTCATATTACCACGACATGAGAAGCAAGATTGACAAGGTGAAAATCTATAATCCCTCAGGACTACCGCATGGAATCTCCGTGATGCCGGGCCGCACCGACGAAGCCTTGCGCCTTGCACGCTTCATACATCGCTATATGGAGGAAGAAGTCGTAGATAAGGCAGAACTTGAGAAATTCAAGAACAGGGAAAAGCCACAACAGGAAGAAATGGAATATTTTAATACTTGGTAAATATAGCTCATAATATAATGTTGGAATGTATATGTAAATGTAAAACTATAAATCACAATAATATGAACAAGCATCCATTCCTCCCCGCTTCGGCAGCCGTTGCCCTATGTTTCGGACTGCTTTGCCTGTCCGCACTCAGCTCGTGTACAGGGTGCAGCTACAACCACGAAAAGGCGATGGGAAGCATAGATAACATTTTGGGCAAAGTAGATACACTGATGAAAAAAACAGACAGGTTTTTGGAAGAACATCTGCCGGAAGAACCGCCTATAGACTACGAAAAAGAGGGGGTGAATATGGAGCACCTGTTTGTATTTACAGATACGACAATGACCTACAACGGCAAGTCGTTCATGCCGGGAATGTCAATAGGAGAACTGTGTGAGATATTCGGACATTACGAACGTCTTGCGGAACCCGGAATATTTATATGGGATTCGATGGGAATCATTATGGTATCACACGATAAAAGTGGAAAAGACAGTGCCCCTGTAAGCGGAATAATGATTAACTGGAATATAGAATTAGATGACTTTCTATCCGAAGAAAACCTAAAATGGCTAAAGAACCGCTGCCCACATCAGTATTTTACGGGTAAAATAGTTGTCGGTGGAGCGGTTTTGGGCAGAGGTATGCACATGGATGATTTTCTGAAAAAAACAAATCTGAAATTCGATAACAATCCGTTCCCTCTGCTTTATTACTGTGACTTGTATGACTGGGACTACACCAAAGCGCCTATACACCGCAGAGAAAAATATTATACCTATAAAATCAAAAAGTCTGATGACGGTAATGATATATCACACTTTGATATTGCCATTAGTTCACGAGGTTTTGGTGACCCACCGTACGAAGGTCCTGAATATGAAAAGTACATAAATGTAGAAAACCAATAATACACATAATATGAAATCAATGATTCTTGCCCTGCTCGTTGCAATGTTAAGTTTCAACGGCTATGCACAAGTAAAAACAGAAAAAGATATGAAACAGGAAATAAAGAAAATGGAAGAACTGATACAGGAGAGATTAGGAATGGTTAAGACATACCCGGAGAAGCCTGCCTACTATCTGCAGGTAAACAAAACAGGATGCAGATTGCTTGTCAGGGTAAATGATATTCCGGTTGGGCATCATTTTGTCAAAAATGAGGGTCAGTCTATGCTATATCCTATCAATGGTTTGCTATTAGGAAGCGGTAAACATACCGTAAGTATACAGGTCTATCCTCGAACGGGAGAAACGGAAGTCACTAAAGATGCCGGTGTAAATATTAAGGTTGTGCATTATAAAGAAAAACTGGTTGGTACGCCTGAAACACTGGCAGAATTAGATACTCCAACAGATATAGGAATGAAAAAAATCCCATTGTACACTGATTCTATTAGTTTCAATGCCACACTCCCCTTTAACCATAAAAGAATACTTGCCGAAGCAACAGATTTGCGGACAATACCCGATTTGGAAGAGAAGGTTCTTGCCCATTACAATAGGGTGCGTCAAATGATGATTGATGGAAATTATTATGAATATCATAAAATGCGCCTTGCCAGTACATGGGTTTTGACGGAAATGAATTATTTGGGGAAAGAGGCTTTGGAGAAAACATATATCGATTCAGACTATTTATTCCGTTTTTTATGCAATCCTATAGATTGGATTGCAGAACCAATACAAAACTATGAGATGGTCGTTTGTGGAAATGGAAAATTGGTTTATCTAAGAAGAAAATTTGAGCTCGATGATGTTTTACGGGTTGATTTCTATGACACAGAGGAGGAGAAAAGACTATCACCTGAAGAGCGTACTGTTACAGCATATAAGTTCATCCTCCTTTATATGCCACAAGGCAGTGATGAATTAGTGGAGCTGTATTAGAGAAAAATGAATGTAAGAATGACAAAAAGCTGTATGACTCGATTATATTGCGCAACAGGAAAATGAGTGAACATAGAATAGAACAAAATAAAAGACGCTTGTTTTTACCTTTGGCATTGTTATATCTGTTCTGGATTGAGTCCGGTGTGATTGACCCGTGCTCAGCAACTCCCGGCTATGATGATTCAGGAATGATTGCATGGGTGTCATTTCCATTCGTAGCTGGAATGTTGCTTTACTGGTGCTTGCATGAATACAACATCACAAGCACCGCAAAATATCTGATATCAGCTCTGTTGCCGACAATCATACTATCAGTCTCAGCCTTAACCGTTACTTATTTTCTGTATCGTATGGAGATAGAATTGAGAGATACGGAGATGTGGAATTTCATCTATGATGCAGGCTGCTATCAGGATGCAGAGCCCCAAAAACTTTTGTGGTTTACAGCAATTTCCATTGTGTTTTATCTGTTCATAAACTTGTTTTTTCATACTATTTCGTACCTTTACAAACAAAACACACGCCTATGGAACAACAAACAATGACCGGTTCGGGACTCTATATCCGCAAGCATCCATTCCTCCCCGCACCGGCAGCCGTTGCCCTATGCTTCGGGCTGCTTTGCCTGTCCGCACTCAGCTCGTGTACAGGGTGCAGCTACAACCACCAAAAGGCGATGGGAAGCATAGATAACATTTTGGGCAAAGTAGATACGCTGATGAAAAAAACAGACCGGTTTTTGGAAGAACATCTGCCGGAAGAACCGCCTATAGACTACGAAAAAGAGGGGGTGAATATGAAGCACTTGTTTGTATTTACAGATACGACAATGACCTACAACGGCAAGCCATTCATGCCGGGAATGACAATAGGAGAACTGTGTGAGATTTTCGGACACTACGAACGTCTTGCGGAACCCGGAATATTTATATGGGATTCTATGGGAATCACTATGGTATCAGACGATGAAAGCGGAAAAAACAGTGCCCCTGTAAGCAGGATGCTGATTGACTGGAATATAGATTTATACGGAGCTATAAGCGAGGACAATATAAAATGGCTAAAGAACCGTTGTCCACGCCAGTATTTTACGGGTAAAATAGTTGTCGGTGGAGCGGTTTTGGGTAGAGGTATGCACATTGATGATTTTCTGAAAAAAACAAATCTGAAATTCGATAACAATCCGTTCCCTCTGCTTTATTACTGTGACTTGTATGACTGGGACTACACCAAAGCGCCTATACACCGCAGAGAAGAATATTATACCTATATGATTAGAAAATCTCGAGACGGTACTGATATTGAAACATTTGATATTGCCATTAACTCACGAGGTTCTGGTGCCCCACCGTACGAAGGTCCTGAATATGAAAAGTACATAAATCACCCTGATTAAAACATCATTATCATGAAAACACGAATCAACCTCTCAGTCTATCTTATAGTGTTGTTCTTCACGCTAACAGCCTGTGGTGAAAGAACGGACGGTCTGTATGGCACACGCTACAGCCGCTCGGAACTGGAAGAAATGGGTGTAAACACCGAGCATCTGTTTATTTTCGACGGCGATAAAATATCGTATAACGGCAAAGAGTTTTGGCCGGGAATGAGTATTGAAGAAGTGACGGAGATATTCGGTGAACCTTATACACGTACGTATAAAGGAAAGGCTTTCTTTCATGAGTATATAACTTACTTCTGGGATGACTGGGGAGTAATGGTCAGTACCCAATTGAGGGATAGTATTCAAACAGTGATGATGGTGGATATTCGCTGGAATTTGACAATAGACGAAGGTCTTGAATTTGCGAGTAGTGAAAATTTACGGAATTTAGCACAAAGTATGAAAGAAGACAATCCCAAGACTTACTTTAAAGGCAATATTTTGGTTGGTGGCATGCCATTGGGAAGGATGACAAATGTAAAGAAGGATTTTATGAAAGAGAATGAACTCCTCTTTTTTCACCGACATAGAGGAGACCGGATTGCAGAATATATGGTTACAGATTCTTATGATTATACCAAGCTTAAAAATTTTAATATAGAGGATCGGTATATTTTTTATTATCTTGTCTTGATGTCTATGGATTATACAAAAACAGAGAGTTTTATGTGTATACTTGATACGTACTATCTTTAATACTTGTTCATTATGGTAAAATACATGGTAACATTAAATAGTAGTACCGGAGTGGGCAAGGTAAAGTAGTGCTCTGCGCCCACAGCCACTATCAACATTGGCAATTTTCCCAGGTTGAACACTATTCCAAAACCCATGAAACCTTTTTTCCCGGTCTTTGCACAACAAGATGTTGGTCTGTCATGGAAGTTAGAGAAGTACATGCACGCAAGCACAGATATTTGAAATGAAGTAAAATGGCTGGGATCAACCTCCCATTTTCACCGGGAAACCATAAAAAGAGCCAAACATTCCCTTCGCATCTCTTGCAGGATGAAACTTTTTCATTATATTTGTAAGGCAGTGTAAAACAATAATTTTAAAGCGTGTTGGCTGGTACCTTGTATTAGAAATCTGGTAAATTTCAAAGGAAGCAAGGAAAAGCGGCAACACCTGTGGTCCGTACCCCTATATTGGCCACAGGATGCGCCCTGCAATTCCTCTTCTCTGCGGATATCCCGGATTTCCCATATAGGAATTCATGCCCTTTACACCTTCGGGTATATTGGCGTGCTCCTACAGACATGATTGGCCTCTGCCGCAAAAACAATAAACGGGTGCATATGGGATTGAAACTCAAAATAATCTTAGGTTATGCCATTCTGATAGCGCTGCTTGCCGTAACCATTTGCCTGTTCCGCCGTGAGCAGATAAAGCGGAACACCCTTCTGCGCAACGAGAGGGAGCTGGTCCATACCTGGCAGCTGACGGAACAGATCTACGCCGACCTGCTGGAACTTGCCACGGAAGGCGAAATGGTCAGCGTCTGGAAGCAGGAAGACTATCTTTCATACAGTGAAAGGAGAAGGGAGATCTGCGACACATTGCGGATCCTGAAAAGCAATGCGCACACCACCGGGCTTCAGGGTGAAATAGACACCCTCTGCCTGCTGCTGAAGGAGAAGGAGCGGCTTCTCGGTACGGTCATGAATACCTTTAAAAGGCTGCAAAGCCAGACTGACATCATCAATGAGAGGATTCCGTCCATCATATCCAAAGTGGAGGACGTCCCCGATGCCCCGGAGGAGAAAAGCCTCCGTGAGGAACCCGCTTGGAGAAAAAACATCTTTTCCATATTCCGCAAAAAAGAGAAAAAATCCGCCTACCTGCGTCAAAAGGAAAAATCGGAAAGGAAAAAAGAAAAAGCTCCCTCTTCCGTCACCACCGGCATGCTCTATTCCCTGAACCATGAAGTGACAAGGAAACGGCAGGCGCAGCAAAGGCAGCTGACCACCCAGATGGACAGCCTGTATGTGAAAAACATGGACCTGAACCGGAAGCTGAACAGCCTTATCCGGACACTTGAATTTGAAAGTAACCGACGAATTTCCGACAGATACAGGCGGTTCGTATCAGAAAGGGAACACTCTTATCTTGTTATTTCCTTTCTTGCCATATCCGTCTCCCTGCTTGCTTTTTTACTGTATATCATAATCCACAGAGAGTTAAACAGGAAATACAGATACGAAAAGGAACTTGAAGCATCGGATACAAGAAACAGGGAGCTGTTGCAGTCAAGAAAAGACATGATGCTTTCCATCGCTCATGACCTGCGTTCTCCACTAAGTACCATAAAGGGTGCTGCGGAACTCTTGCCGGAGGAGTCCGTACCGGAATGCCGGAGCGAATACCTGGAGAGCATATCACACGCATCCGACTATATGCTTACACTTGTTGAGACACTTATGAATTTTTACCTGCTGGATACGGAGCAGAACCGTTCCCAAATCTCGGTCTATAATCTGGAATCCCTGTTCAAGGAAGTCGCTGACAATTTTGTTCTGCAGGCGAGGAAGAAGGACCTTCGCTTTTCAAGCGAGTTCCTTGATATGGACATTGTTGTCAGCGGGGACCGGGGGCAGCTGCAACAGATCATAAGCAATCTGATTGCCAATGCGCTCAAATTTACAGAAAAAGGAGGCATATGCCTAAGTGCCGAATATCACGGCGGTGAGCTGCGGTTTTCAGTACGGGATACAGGCTGTGGGATGGACAGCAAGGATACCGAACGGATATTCACAGCCTTTGAACGGCTTGAAAATGCCCGTAACGTACCGGGATTCGGACTTGGCCTGACCATATCATACCGTCTTGTTTCACGGATGGGCGGCAATATCCGTGTTGAAAGCCGCCCGGGGGAAGGCAGTACATTCATTGTCATTCTTCCCCTCCGGGAGGCGGACGAGAAATCTCCGATAGAGGAAAACGAGCCTGTATCCGTCATTTCAAGACTGAACGGCATTTCCGTGCTTCTGCTTGACGATGATATCAGACAGCTCCGCATAACGGGAGAAATGCTCAAGCGGCTCGGGGCGGACTGCACCCCATGTGCCACCAGCCGTGAACTCATAGCCCGGATAAGGGAGAAAAGCTATGATGTGTTGCTGACAGATATCCAGATGCCTGAAATGGACGGATTCTCCATTCTTGAGCTGCTCCGTTCCTCCAATATAGGCTGTGCAAACACTATTCCTGTAATAGCCCTGACCGCCCGTGTGGATGATGACATGAATTACCTCTCATGCGGATTTGCCGGCTGTATCCGCAAACCGTTCTCCATAGACAGGCTGTTTGCCGGCATATCCGGAATCATCGGAACGGTAAAGGAACGGGTATGGAAACCGGACTTGTCCCTGCTCTTTGCCGGAGAGGACAACCACAGGGAAATGCTGCGAATCTTTGTCGATGAAAGCCGTAAGGAACTCTCCCGGCTGCACGATGCGCTGCATGGAAATGACAGACAAGCCCTTCGGGATATCCTTCACAAGAACCTGCCGCTTTGGGAAACCGTGAACCTGGACTATCCGATGGAAACGCTTCATGAGATTGTCACAACGGATCCGGACAAATGGCAGGAAAAGCAACTCAAAGAAATATACAGGATTGAACAGGCTGCATCGAAACTGGTCATCCATGTTGAAAAAATGCAGGAGGAAGCACATGAAAAGAACAATACTGATAATTGAAGACGATATAATATTCAGCCGCAGCATCAGCAATTGGCTGAAGAAAAAAAATATGGAGACGGAATGCGTGACACATCTTTCCTCTGCACGTAGGAAACTTTCATCCGGGGAGTATGACCTTGTCCTCGCAGACCTGCGTCTGCCTGACGGCAACAGTACGGAACTGTTAAGATGGATACATGAAAAGCATCTGAATATCCCATTCCTCATAATGACCAACTACGGCCAGGTTGAGAATGCGGTGGAAGCCATGCAGCTTGGTGCCGCAAACTACCTTTGCAAACCCATACAGCCGGACAGACTGCTGGAGTCCATTGGCAAGGTTTTCAGCCGTATAAAACATGATATAAATGAGTTCTACCGCGGAGAGAGTGACAAGGCCCGGGAGATGTACCGCCAAATAAGCCTGGTTGCGGCTTCCGACATATCCGTCCTTCTTCGCGGGGCTTCCGGTACAGGCAAGGAGCACATAGCCAGGGAGATGCATGAACAGAGCCGCAGAAAGTACAAGCCGTATGTAACGGTCGATTGCGGAGCCATTCCCGAAGAGCTTGCCGCATCTGAATTCTTCGGCCACCGCAAGGGCTCGTTCACCGGCGCTGACAGTGACAAGCCCGGACTGTTTCAGGAGGCTGACGGCGGGACACTCTTTCTTGACGAGATAGGCAACCTTTCCTATAAGACACAAATGCTCCTGCTTCGTGCCCTGCAGGAAAAATGCTACAAGCAAGTCGGCTCCACGAAAGAACGCCGCTTTGACATCCGTCTGTTGGCCGCCACCAACGAGAATCTGGAGAAAGCCATAACGGAAGGGCGTTTCCGTGAGGATCTGTTCCACCGTCTCAACGAGTTCACCATCAGAGTTCCCCTACTGTCCGAATGCCCGGAGGACATACTTCCCATGGCAAAATTCTTCCTTGAGCGTTTTTCCAAGGAACACAGGGTCTCACTCCAGGGATTTGACTGTCTTGCCATAGCCGCCATGCGGGAATACGGATGGCCGGGAAACATCAGGGAACTGAGAAATACCGTCCGCAGTGCCATGCTGCTTGCCACCAACGGCTGGATAACAGCCGGCAACCTGAAACTTGACCTGAGTGTAAGACCGGAAGAGAATGTGATTCTCTCAGAAGACGAGAAAGAACGGCAACTGCTCGTGAAAATGCTTGAGCAGACGGGAAACAACCGTTCCAGGACGGCCAGACTCCTGAACATGAGCCGTACGACCCTGTACGAGAAGCTGAAAAGATATGGAATCATCTGATGCGGGCAAGGGTGTCGGAAAATCCGACTCCCATAGGATTAACTCTTTTTGTCTTGCATTCCGACAGGTTTCCTTTTATGTTTGACATTGGAAAAACAAGCCACAAAAAACGATGAGTTATGAAGATACACTCTCTACGCGGCAGACTGCACATGCAGATCTGCGACTTTGAACACCGGGAAAGAATGTGGAAAACAGGACCGGCGCAGGCCATGGGGCTTCCCCCCAAAAAAGGCAGCGTTCACAGGATCATAGAAACCGTTCTCCTTGTCCCGATAACAGACGACCTTTACAGGGAAACCGGCAAGGTCATCCGTTACAGACAAACACTTACGGGCAGTTTCACATTATTATACAGGAACAGGCCTTTTGCGGTCATATTTTTGCCCAATCCGGGAACCGGAAGGGTATTCATAAAATATCTGAACTCCAACGGTGTACAGTGTACAGCTTTGAAAGAGCTGTGGGACACGGAAGAGATTGCCGGATTTATCCGCCGGAACCTTTCCTGAAAGCCTGTCCAATGCAAGGGGGCTTACAAAAAGTGTACATATCCCTTACAATATTGTAAGGCAGGTGTACATTGTAGGTTTACACCCTATAGACAGCGTGGAATTTATCTGTCTGTCCGCCTGATATTTATAAGATTTCATGCCGGTTCCCATATATGAGGCATGGCATTGGCCCATACATAAACCGGATGTAACACTTAAATCAGGAGCGTATGGAAACATTAATAAGCAGCCGTCTGTTCGGACATTTTGCAGAAACCTTCCGGGAAGGGAAAACAATCACAGAGAACAAGGTAACCGATGCCTATGGAGAGTTCATATCCCAACTCTCCCTGCTGGCAAACGGGGAACAGGCAGTGATGGACAAGTTAAGGCATCTCAGGATATTGGAACTGGAACTTGCTCTCTACAGAGACATACCGGGACACCGTCCTGAGCATATAATGGAAATATATCTTACAAAAACGACTTCCCTTGTCAAGATGGAAATCGAGCTCCTTCTCTTTTCAGTGGAGCATCCGGAGTGTCAGGTCTCCTCCGATATGCAGAAAAAGCGTTCAGGCGTCCCATCCATACACTGGAACGGTTCCACCACCAGCCTTATGGAGCTGATAGCCTCACTGGACTACTCCGGTCTTATCACCAATGACAACGGTGCCCGCCAATCCTTTGCCGGCCTGGTTGCCGCATTTGAGGAATTCTTCAACATCACCCTTCCCAAGCCATACGACCTTCGTGCCGACCTTGCCCGCAGAAAGAAGAACCTCTCCGTCCTGCTTCCAAAACTCAAGGAGAATTATGAGAAAAACATAGTAAAATGCGGTCTCGGACAGCGTTGATACCGGGCAAAAAGCACCGTGTCCTTCAAAGTCATCTTTTGTCAGGGATAGTCACCCCGCTCCGTTTGGTACATAGCGGAATTCTCACTTATTTTGCCCCCATGAAAAGAAACCAAGAAAACATATGTCCTATGGCTAAAATCAAACAGACCGGCAAGCCGGCACAGGCTGCCGCCGGACAACCATGAAAGGGCGGGCGCAAGCCGAAGGATGAATCCGAACTTCATTCCTATTATTACGGGTTCCGCCTGGACGAGATGCAGAACATCGAATTCGAGAGGCTCTACGCGAATTCCGGCGCGAAGACCAGGTCGCAGTTCATCCTCTCGGCCATTTTCGGCAGGCCGCTGAAGGTGGTGAAGATCGACAAGGCCGCCACGGACTTCTACATCCGGCTGACGAACCTGCAGAGCGACTACCGCCGCGTGGGAGTGAACTACAACCAGGTGGCCAAGGCCGTCCACAGCGGGGAGCTGACCGAAAAGAAAGCCCTGGCCCTGCTTTACAAGCTGGAACAGCTGACCGTGGAGTACATCTCGCTGAACAAGGAGATCATCCGTCTCACCAAGGAATTCGAGCGATGGTTGCAAAGATAACGTCCGGGGTGTCCGTCTACGGGGCGCTTTATTACAACCAGGAGAAAGTGGACAAGGGCAAGGCCCGGACCCTGGCATGGAACCGTATCATGGAACGTCCCGACGGTACGGCCGGCATCCCGGAATGCATGCGCAGCTTCGAGGCCTACCTTGCCGCCAACCTCCGGACGGAAAAGCCGGTGATCCACCTCTCGCTCAACCCCCATCCCGATGACAGGCTCTCCGACGGACAGCTGGAGGCCATCGGGCGGGAATACATGGAGAAGCTGGGATACGGCGACCAGCCCTACATCATTTTCCGGCACGAGGACAACGCGCGCCCCCATATCCACATCGTTTCCCTGCGCATAGACGAACAGGGCAGGAAGATCCGGGATTACAAGGAGTGGGAACGTTCCATGAAAATCTGCCGGGAGCTGGAACAGAAATACGGACTGGTCCCGTCAACGAAAGAGGAACGCAAGGCCTCCGGTGCCATGACAGCGGTGGAATACCGCAAAGGCGATCTGAAACACCAGATCGCAAACGTGGTCAGACCGGCCCTGCAGGATTACCGTTTCCGCTCATTCAGGGAATTCAAGGCCCTGCTCGGACTCTTCAACGTGACGGTGGAAGAAGTACGCAAGAGTGTCGACGGAAGGACATGCCACGGGCTGGTCTATGCGGCACTCGATGAGAAGGGCAGACGCTGTGGCGTGGGCATCAAGTCCAGCGACATCGGCAGGAGCGTCGGTTACGAGGCCCTGAAAAGGAAATGCGCCCGGAGCAAGACGTGGATGAAGGCACATCCCGTACAGGAAAGCACAAAGGAGGCCATCCGGGAAGCCCTGCGTCAGGACACCCGTCAGGGATTCCTCCGGCTCCTGGCCGAAAAAGGCGTCGTCCCCATACTCTGGGAAAACGAACAAGGCGTGATTTACGGGGTGACCTACATCGACCACGGATCAAGAACGGTATTCAAGGGCTCGGCCCTTGGCAGGGAGTTCTCCGCCTCCGTCCTGAACAGGCTGTACGGCACGCCGCTTCCCATGACAATCCCCCATGGGGATACCTCCTTGAAAGAGGAAAGGGCAAGAGGGGAAACCGGGCTTGCGGAAGGGCTGCTGGATATCCTCACGACGGAATCCCGTCCTTATCCGGGCGAGGAAACCGTGGAAGGCCCCTACGGAAAGAGAAAAAAGAAACGGAAACGCCGCGGCCCGCATATCGGCTAAAAGGGTTTCCCAAAAGATAAGACATAAGCAAAGTATCACCTGTAAAACAAGTAAAACATGTCACAAGAAGATGCCAGGGGACTCGGCAAGACCACCGACTTCATGCGGGCGGTCAGCATCCTGTTCCTCGTGATGAACGTCTATTATTTCTGCTATCCGTTTTTCCACCGTCTGGGATGTACCAACGGCATGGCGGACAGGATCCTTCTGAACCTGCAACGGGACACGGGGCTGTTCACCCATTCGCTGGTGACCAAGTCCTTCTGCCTGATGTTCCTCCTCTTCTCCGCAATGGGGGCCAGGGGGCGCAGACAGATGGAGATGTCCCGCCTGCGCATCGGCTGTGTCCTCATTTGCGGGCTGTCGTTCTATTTCTCAAGCGAGCTGCTGCTCACTTCCCCGTGGGACACCCGGCTTGTCACGCTGCTGTACGTCTCCGCCGTCACCGCGGGTTACATCTGCCTCCTGACCGCAGGCATGTGGGCCGGCCGCCTTCTGGGAAGCCGGCTGATGGATGACGTGTTCAACGAGGAGAACGAGTCCTTCATGCAGGAGACAAGGCTGATGACGAACGAGTATTCGGTGAACCTTCCGACCCGTTTCCATTACAACAGGAAATGGCATGACGGCTGAATAAACGTGGTGAACCCGTTCCGGGCAACCCTCGTGCTGGGCACGCCGGGCAGCGGGAAATCGTACTGCGTCATCAACCAGTTCATCAAGCAGCAGATAGCGAAGGGCTACGCGCTCTATTGTTATGATTTCAAATATCCGGACCTGAGCACCATCGTCTACAACCACCTGCTCCAAAACAGGGACAAGTACGCGGGCGACGTCCGGTTCTACGTGATCAACTTCGACGACCCGCGCCGCAGCCACCGCTGCAACCCGATCAACCCGGCCTTCATGTCGGATATCGCGGACGCCTACGAGTCGGCATACGTGATCTTATTGAACCTGAACAAGACCTGGATACAGAAACAGGGCGACTTTTTCGTGGAATCCCCGATCATCCTGCTGGCCGCCATCATATGGTACCTCAAGATTTTCGATGGAGGGAGATACTGCACCTTCCCCCATGCCATCGAGCTGCTGAACAAGCCCTACTCGGACGTGTTCACCATCCTGACCTCGTACCGTGAGCTTGAGAACTACCTCTCACCCTTCATGGACGCCTGGAAAGGCGGGGCGATGGAGCAGCTCCAGGGCCAGATAGCGAGCGCGAAGATACCGCTCTCGCGCATGATCAGCCCCTCGCTCTACTGGATCATGAGCGGGGACGACTTCACGCTGGACATCAACAACCCTGAGCAGCCCAAGGTACTGTGCGTGGGCAACAACCCCGACCGGCAGAACATCTATTCGGCGGCCCTGGGACTTTACAACGCCCGCATCGTCAAGCTGGTCAACCGGAAGGGAAAGCTGAAGAGCTCCATCCTGGTGGACGAGGTGCCGACCATCTATTTCCGGGGGCTCGACACGCTGATCGCCACGGCGCGGAGCAACAAGGTGGCGGTCTGTTTGGGAGCGCAGGACTTCAGCCAGCTGGTACGCGACTACGGTGAAAAGGAGGCGCGCGTGATCCAGAACACCATCGGCAACATCTTTTCCGGACAGGTCGTGGGAGAAACCGCGAAGAACCTCTCGGAACGCTTCGGCAAGGTGCTCCAGCAGCGCAAGTCCGTCAATATGACGAAAGAGGACACTTCCACCAACATCAGCACCCAGCTGGACTCCCTGATACCCGCCTCCAAGATATCCAACCTCTCACAGGGGATGTTCGTGGGAAGCGTATCGGACAATTTCGGAGAGACCATCAGGCAGAAAATATTCCACGCCCGGATCATGGTGGACAATGCCGGGGTGGAGGCCGAGACGAGGGCGTACAGACCGATACCCGTCATCACAGACTTCACGGGAGAGGACGGCCGGGACCATATGCAGGAGGAAATAGAGCGTAACTACTACCGTATCAAGGAAGAGGTGGGCGACATCATCCGCCGGGAGCTCCTGCGCATAGAAAACGATCCGAATCTGAGCCACCTGCTGGAGACGGACGGGGAATAACAGACTGATATAAAAACAGGATTGCCCTCCGGCAATCCGCCATTCAATAACCGTTTAATTTTAGTTTTATGACCGAGAAAAAGAAAAACATCGCCCTTCAGGGAAAACCCTGTTTCCCGTGGGTGGGCGGAAAGAGAAGACTGCTGCCGGTACTCACCGAATCCCTGCCGGCAGATTTCGGAAAGATGGAAACCTATGTGGAACCCTTCGTGGGCGGCGGCGCGCTGTTCTTCTGACTAAGACAGGCCCATCCCGGTATCCGCTGTGTGATCAACGATTCCAACGAGAGCCTGGTGAACGTGTACCGTGTCATCCAAAACTCCCCGGAGGAACTGATCAAGGCATTGGATGGTATCCAAAGAGAATACCATGCCTTGGCGGAGCACGCGGACAGAAGGGCGTACTTCATGGAGAGACGCACATTCTTCAACGAGGGTGGTCCTGACGATGTCACCCGCGCGGCGCTGTTCATCTTCTTCATGCGCACCTGCTACAACGGCATCTATTCGGTAAACCGCAGCGGCAAGCTCTCCGTGACGTTCGGTGCGGGCAACCGTGCGAAAATACTGGAAGAGGACCTGCTCCGCCTGAACCATAAACTGCTGCAGGGAGTCGTCATCCTGGATGGAGACTACCGCCGGACAGCGAAGTATGCCGGAGAGAAAACCTTCTTCTACTTTGATCCACCTTACAAGCCGGTCAACGAGTCGGGCGGCTGCACCTCCTACATGCCGGACGACTTCGACGACAACGACCAGATCCGCCTGGCCGAGTTCTGCAGGGACCTGGGGAATGCCGGCAGCAAATGAATGCTCTCCAACTCGGACCCGCGCGAAAAGGATCCGACCAATACCTTCTTCGACGACCTGTATGACGGCTTCCATATCCAACGGCTGAGCATCTTCCGCTCGGTCTGCTCCATCGCCGAGAAACGGAAACCGGTCAACGAACTGCTGATAAGAAACTATTAATAAGAATTGGAGTATGGGATAAACGTCGAAAACATATCCGATATCTGTACTGTAAACAAAGGACTACCCAAAATCGGGTAGTCCTTTGTCGTTACTTGCTGTTTAAAATTATCAAGGCTTGATGTGAATACCGGTACGGACTGCCGCCGGAAGCGGTTTCATTCCGGATAGCGGAGGGTGATCGCGGCATGCCCCTCTTTATAGCTCACCCTGAGCCCGAGCTTGTCCAGCTCCTCCCGGACAAGGGATTCCTCGAACCCTTCGGCCATGAATTTTTCCCTGAGCAGGCCGGCGACATTTCCTGTTCCGGTACTTCCGGAAAGAAAATCCTCCGTCCATTGTAGGAAACTTCCGCCGGTACGTACCAGGTTGTAGCGCCTCAGACAGAAGTTCTCCATGCTCTTCAGGTTGAATCCTTTGAAAGACAGCAGGTCGCAGAGAAGCGGCCCGTTGGCATCGTCCACCCTGATTTCCGCCGTCAGTACGCAGGCCGGCGTGCCTTTTTCTCCGGGAGCATTATAATAAAGCCGGATGTTGTCCCCTATATACAGCCCCATGGCATACACCATCTCTCCAGGGGATTCCGTCATGACGGGAAATGCCTGCAATCCGGCATCCTTCCCCCGCTTCAAAAGCACGATGTCCGGTTTTCCGGAGCTCCTGTCTTCCGGCGGGCATGACACCATCGTTCCGTTGGTCTTTCTCCATCCGAGAAACCGCAGGCAGTTCCCTATATCTTTCAGATACCTTTCTTTCTCCCTACTTCCATCGAGATACGGGTGGAGCGTATCCACGATTTCGGCCCAGTTCTCATTCGTCTTCATATATTATTGTTTACAAATTTCTATAAATCAAGCCGTTTTGCAGTGGAAATATAGCTATTTTATCCCGACCGGTCAAATGAATTCCCTAAAAAGTCATGGGAGAACCGCTCATGTAACCTTCCCGTGATTTGTCAGAAACCGGGTACGGTCCATATCTCCTTCGGTCCGGCATGAAGCCTTGTCAGACTCTTTCCCCGTCCTTCCGTACAGGGTCCGCCGGATGATTTTAATTGTACGGATTTTTTAATAACACATGAGTCTCCTCCGCCATATCCCTTTCCAGCTTTTTTATCAATTTTAATGAGAAACCGAATCTGGAAGAATATGAATGACAGGCAGGTCAGGATATTGTTTGAAAACAATAAAACCAATGGGTGTGATAAGCGCGGATAACAAAGGGAAATCCTTCTTTTTTGCAGATGTGAATGATAATCGGGCCTTTCATTCCGGCTGCAAAATAGGCAGTGCATCGGTAAAATGAAAGGAAGGGCCGGACTTTTGGCTCTCCCTTGTTACATGTCAGTCCCATCGTAGGACCGGTTACCGTTTTATCTTTCACCCGCTTCCCTGTTTCAGTTCCGCACATGGCTCCTCCGCCTTTTTCAGGCGGTGCTGCAGGAACTCGTTCAAATCCTTGTGAGGCAGGTAGTGCACCGCCTTGTCCGTCACGCTCCCGCACTGCCTTCTGATCTCCTCCGTGGTTTTCCGGCCCGCGTCATCATTGTCCAGGAAACAGCAGACATGCCCGTAGCCTTTCAGCACGTCCAACGCCCCCGGCAGATTACCGACCGAATTGAGCACCACGCAGTCCGGCACCGGCTTTCCCTGTTTGAGCGTAAGGTACGAGAGATAGTCCATGAAGCCCTCAAACACCAGGGCCGTCGCCTTTCCGTTCCCCCCGGCTCCATGCCTGAGATGCGTGATGTCCTTTGGGGAGGTCGAACCCTTGAAATAAGGGTTGCGTATCTCCAGGCCGCCCTTCCGGTTCCTGAACCCGATCCCGAAATACCATTTGCCGCGCGTGCGGTAATGGACCTCCACGCACTCCCCCAAGGCAATGCCGGAAGGAATCCCCCTCTTTGCCAGATAGTCCAGCAGCACCGTATTACGGAGCGGCGAGACGCGCAGCTCCTCGAATGCCGGAGGCGTGGCGGCCGCCTTCCGGGGTGCCTGGGCGGGCGTGGACACGGGGAAGTGTCCCTCTATGCCCTTCAATACGGAGGATATGTCGCGCGTCCCGTACAGCCTTTGCGCCAGGTCGATGATGCTTCCTCCCGTCCCCTCGCCGAAGTCGATTCACAGGTTTCTGGAAAGGCTGACCTTGAATGAGGGGGTACGCTCCTGTCTGAAAGGAGATCGGTACCACAAACTGTCCCCCTGTTCCCTTACGGGGGAGAATCCCATCCGCCGGAGGTAATCCTCCAGCGGAATCCTTTTCGCTTCTTCAATGTTCATGACTCGTCGTATGATTGATAAACAGTAAGAATTTAGAACCGCCTGCCGAACCATTCCACCGGGTCCAGCAGCCGGCCGTTTTTTTGCAGTTCGAAATGCAGGTGGTTGCCGGTGGACATCCCCGTGCTTCCGACCTTCCCGATGCGCTGCCCGATACGGACCGTTTCACCTTTCCTTACAAGGATCCGGCTCATGTGCGCGTACAGGGTGGAGTATCCACCCCCATGGTGGATATGGACGGTCCGACCGTAACCCGGACTGTAGCCGGCGGAGATCACCCGGCCGTTTCCGGCCGAATATACCGGCTCGCCATACGGGGTCGCCAGGTCCACCCCCTTATGGAATATTCTCCGGCCCTTAAGGGGATGGATCCTGTATCCGAATCCGGAGGACACCCGGTAGCGGGTACGCCTGCCGTCAAGGGGAAACAGGACCGGATAGTCCGTCAGGACGGCGACCGTCCGCCGCAGCCCTCATTCCTCCGCTCATTTCCCCGGTTCCCGGACATGCCCGTTTAACATTTCCCCGCCGCCTTCCGCCGTTTTTCCCCCATCCTCCAGGCAGGCGGAAAGTGACAAAAGGTGACAAAACATGACTATTAATGACAACTTCCTCATAATCAATTTATTTAATGGCGAAGATACTAATTTTACCTCCCGAAATGATTCATTCACCTTTAAATTTAACAGTCATGCAAGAAGTAAATCCCGCTGCTCAAGGCAGCGAAAACGCCACTCAGGAACAGGGTTACCTGATGGCTTACGACAAGAAGGAACAGAAGGCGAAAGGCGTCAAGGGCATCGCGGCAAACGGTGAGCTGGAGACGCTCGAGGCCAGCGAACGGAACAAGGGGCAGTTCGTCCGCGTGGACCGCTTCGGGAATTTCTTCACCAACTTCGGGAAGAACTTCCTCTACCAGTACAACAACCCCACACGTTTCTCCCTTTACCGGATGGAGGAAAACACCCCGGTGGAACAGGCCGCCAGGAAAATCGAGGAGGCCCAACGCCCCGAGAACGAGGCCGTCCGCCGCGAACTTTCCAAGAACAACCGCATCTACAACAACCATTTCTTCAACGAACGGGAGATCAACTGGCAGCAGGCGGAGCGTTACGGCCTTACCCCGGAGGTGCTCAAACAGACGGGCGATATGGAAAAACTGCTGCAGGGTAGGCAGTCCGGCATAGCCTATGACATCTCCATGAACACCGAGCTGGGACGTCAGAAAGGGGATGCCAAGCTCTCGCTCTTCCGCGACGAGAACGGGGCGGTCAAGTTCGACCTGCACTTCATCCGCCAGGCACCGAAAGTCGGACAGGAATACCGGGGATACAAACTGGAGGAGGATGTGCTGGAGGCATTGAACCGTACCGGCAACGCGGGCCGGATTGTCAACCTGGTCACGGACTACCGTACCAGGGAAACGAAGCCCTGCTACCTGTCCAAGGACCCGGTGACCAACGAGATGTTCTTCCTTCCGGCAGACCAGGCACGCTGTCCGCGCAAGATAAAGGACTATGCGCTGAGCGACAAGGAATACGCCGACTACGCCGCAGGAAAAGAGATACCCATCGAGTTCAAGTCCTCGAACGGGAAGGTGTACCGGACCTCCATCCAGATGAGTGCTGCCGAACGCGGTACGGAATTCCTGTGGGAACGCAGTACCCTCAAGCCGGAGAAAAAACAGGGGCAGGAACAGACGGCCGGCCTTAAGGAGACTGCCGGGAAACCGGCCAGACGGACCAGACAGGCCATAACCCCCAAAATGTAACCGGCCATGACATCCGCAAATGAGAACATCAGGCAACTGGAAGGGCTGTTCCGAGAGGACGGCGCAGGCGGTCTCCTTGTCTGCTACGAGACGGGCAGGGAGAAGCCCCATGCCGACTCCTCCTACCAGCTTTATCCTGTCGACCCGGACCGGAAGGGCATGACCTACCAGTTCCTCAGCCTCCTGCATGTCGGGGTGGAGACCGCCCGGATATCGGCATTCATACCTGACACCCGTATGGAGGTCTACCGCTTCCCCCGCATGTCCGGCCTTCCTCCCTTTTATCGGGATACCTCCGTCAAAGAGTATATCACCGGCATGCTGCTGCCCCATATCAAAAGGAACAGGCTGAAGCCGGTGGTAAGCGTCAACCTGCGCGACATGGTCTTCATACGCTCCGAAGGGCTGTCTGTGGAACCGGGCGGCATTCTCCGTCTCGATGCCGGGCAGATCGACCGGCTCGTGGAGTTCCGCCGACGGCAGGACGGGCTGGCCGCAAGGTACAAATACATCCCCGGGTACAAGCTGCCCCTGCGCGTCATCGAGACTCCCAAAGGTGTACTGGTGTTCAGCGGCGGCGACATCGGAAGGGAAGGGACCGAAAACTTCTATAAGTTCCTGCTGGGGAACTATTTCTCGATGCACGCGCCTTCCGGTCCCGTCAGGCAATACCGCGTGGATTCCCCTTCCGGAAGGCTGTACGGGCTCACCGACACCGCCTTCCGGAAAGAGGCGGAAACAGGCAGGTACATATTCGACCTTTTCGACGCGTACGCCGATATCGGGGCGTCGGAAAAGAAAGGATGGGTGCTGGAATTCGCCACGGACATGGCCCCTTCCGATACGGAATACCGCCGCCTGGAGGACTTCTCCGGCTGCCGGCCGGAAGGGAACAACAGGGATATCTGCCGGCTGCTCACCCTGCAGAAGCACTTCGACAGGGACATCATCCTCGATCCGGCTTTCGCCTACCATTTCCGGTTCAAGGAATTCGTCAGGAGGATGGATGATTGCGTGAACGGCCTTTCCAAGGGGGACAGCATGGAAAAAATACTGGAGGAGATGCGGGAAAAGTCGGACCGTATCTTAAGGACGGATTTCCTGGTACGGGGATACGGCACTCCGGAGAGAGTAAAAAGGAACAGGGTCGAAAAAACCGAAAGGAACAACAGGATAAAACGATAATACGATGGACAGCAACAGACTATCTTCCGAACCTTATTTCAATCCGCAGCAGCCCGGCACGGTCTGTATCGCCATAGACAGGTACGGCCATTACCGGCCGTCTTCGGAAAACGCCCTGCGTTTCCTGCAGCAGGATGACGTGGAAACCGGGATAAGGCATTTTCTGGACGACAACGTGAAGGCTGCAACCCTCTGCACATATGTGCCGGACGTGACACTGCTCGTCTTCCGTTTCCAAAGCATGAAAGACGTGCCGCCACCCGGGTCGGGACAGACGGCCGACCGCTACATACGTGACACGTTCCTTCCTTTTCTGGCCTCGGAAAGCCGGTTGCCGGAAAAGAAGATCACCCTTGCAGACGCGGTATATTCCACCCTGACCAGGGGAACGCCGGACTGCTCCGTGCTGAAAAGACACTTCATGCAGGAGAGCGGCTACATCGAATTCCTCGGGAGACAGCGCGAAAGGAAGAACATCTACCGCCTGCAGCCGGAATACGTACTGCCCCTTACAGTGGTGAAAAATGGTTTCGGTTACCTGCTTTTCTCCGGCAACGAGACCGGCAGGGAGGGGTTCAGGGCCTGCATCCAGCATGTGGCGGACCACTATTTCGACCCGCACTGCGACATGGGCCGGCTGGACATCTATGAATGCCCCGTCCTGGAGGAAAAGCTGCCTTCCTTTATTGACACGGTATACGCCCCTTTCCGATACTTTCCGGTAAACGGGTTCGATTTTTCCCCTCACCGCCATGTCGCCCCGTCCGCGCTGCCGGAGGGATTCACGGAAGGGCTGGTTCCCCTATACAGCCATCCGCTGCGTCCCGACGCGGATAGTTTCGCCGGTTTCATCTCACGCTTCAAGGACGATGAGAGGACACAAACGACCGTCAGCCGGGAGAATTACGACATCTACCGGCTGCTGACCGTCATGCGTAACGGCTATATGAATGTCCATGAGAAACCGTTTACGTACTTCGACACCCTGCTGCCGGTGGCAAGGAAGCTGGAACAGGTCACGCAAGTGAAAAACGCCGCCGCGTTCAACGCGGACGATTTCAGGATCTATTCCTCGGTTCTCAGCCGACAGGCGGAAGCCATCCTGCAAAGGGATTTCGACGTGAGGGGGCACCGTTCCATCGTAAACGAGCTGGATGACGGGAACCTTGCCTTCACGGTAGGCCGCGTCAAGCTGAACTCCGTCCAAAGGGCGGTGCTTCACGACGGGCACGCGGTGCATCTTCCGGAGAATGACTCTCCGGAAAACCGCCGGCAAGCGTACTGCATGGCCGACAGGTTCGAAAACCGGCTGGTAACATCGGCAAGGCCGTTCCCCGGCGTGCGGACATACCGGATGACAAGCGACGGACTGATCCGCCCGGTTGATCCGGAACCTGACGGGAAAGCGAAAAAAAGAGAAACGAAGTCCAAGAGTAACAAGCCTAAAATATAGCCATGATCAGAAAAGAGCAAGTCAGAATCGGGATGCGGATTGTCGGGGACGATCCCGAATCCCCTGAAAGCTATCCGTACAAGGGAACCGTCACCGCCCTTTGCGAGACAGGCCGGAATGAGACGGACTTTTACATTGTCATCAAACTGGACGAGGAATCCATGAGACAGCCGGAAATATCAAGGTGCTGTCCCGAAGGCATCATGAGGTGCTTCCCCTGGACTGTCAGTCCCGAGGAAAAACGAAACAATATCCCTTCCACGGCTTATACGGCCGTGGAGACATCCCGGGGTTTCCTCTTCTTCACCCATACGGAAGAAGGCAAGAGGAGCCTTCGGGAATTCCTTCAGGAAATGGCAGATACCTATTTCGAGCCGTCATTCGACCTGGGACCGGTATGTGTTTATGAGGCGGAAGGTGTACTTACTGATCTCTCTCCGGTCAATCCGGAGAAAATCTCCCTTGCGGCATATCCCTACGCGCGAAAGCCGGAGGATTTCCGGCTGGATGTCCGTTACCGGAACGGGATGAGACCGACGGCAGAGGATTTCCGCAGCTTCTGTCACAATGCCGGTTGCACGGTCAGCCATCGTAACGGAAATATCGCCGACACCCTGGAGGCCCCGGAGCGTTACGACAGGCATTTGGAAACGCTCCGGCACATGCCGGAAGCGGCTTCCCACGAAGAGGATGAAACCCGCGAAACCAGGCAGCAGCTGCAAAGGCTGCCGGACTCCGCCTATGATGTCCGCGGACACCGCACGGCAGGAAGGATACCGGATGATCCCGCTCACGCGTATGCATGGGTAGATAGGAATACGGACCGCATCGTCTTTGGCAGCCGCCCGCCCGGAGACCGGGAAACCGCCGGGTTCAAACGGGATACGGGAAAGAGGTCCTCCGCTTCTCCGAGAAATACAAAAAAGAAGACGGGACCCCAGCATAAAATGTAAAATTGTAAAATCAAGAAAGACAGTATGGAAAAGAAAAACAAGACAACACCTTTGAAAGTGGTGCGGCGGGAGTCCGGTTATCTGCTGTTTTCCGACAGCAATACCGGCAAGGAAGGCCTTGAAAGCTATCTCCAGCATACCGCCGACCATTTCTTCGATCCCCATGCCTATGACGGCCCCCTGGAAATTTATGAGTATTCCGGTTTACGGAAGGAGCTGGCCTCCCATATCAACAGCAGCTGCCGCAGGGGACTTTTACCGGGCGGGGACAGAAAGGGCGGGTATGTTTCCTCCGGTCTTCTCCCGGCAGAATTCATCAACCGCCTCGAACCGAAACTTTACGTTCCCATGAATCCGACATCCGAGGGGTATTCCGGGCTGTTCTCCCAAGTGAGGGGATATATGGGGCTCGAACTATCCCGAAAGCCGGAGAACGAGGATATCTACCGCCTGCTCTCCATCAGGGAACACGGTTATATGAACATCCATGACAAACCGTTCACCTATTACCGGGAGCTGCTGCCCCTGGCCGAGCAGCTTGAAAAGGTGACCCAGGTCAAATCCGCCGGCCTGTTCGACGTGCAAGCCTTCAAGGAACTTTCCCTTAAAATAAGAAAAGCGGCGGAGGATATACTTCACCGGGACTTCGACGCAAGGGGCCACCGCCCGCTGGAGAAATACCTCAATGCCCCCGATACCTCCCTTCTTGTGGGGAACAGGGTACTGGACAAGGCGCAACTCGGGATACTGGCCAAAGGGAACGCCCTGTACCTGCCGGAGAATGACCGCCCCTCCTCCCGGCACCTGCTGTACTGCATGGCGGACTTTACACGGAACAGACTGCTGGTATCCGGTGAACCGTTCCCGGTCAGGACCTACCGGGTAAAGGACGGCGTCCCGCATCCCGTCAGTCCGCGGGAAAAGGTACCGGAGAAGAAAAAGACCACCCGTAAATCCGCAGGCAGGAAAATATCATAACCTGCCGGGATATAAAGAAATTTAAAATATCACGATATGGAAAAAGAAACCGATTTGAAACAGAACGGGCCGGTCGTCCTTTTCAATGTGGACAGAAAAGGCAGGCTGGCGGACTATGCCGTATGCCACAGCGACCGTGAATGCGGCGATTATCTGCTCCGGCAGGCGGAGCTGGCCCTGGGCGGGGCGTATGTCCCCAATGAATCCGTATTCTGCCTGGCGGGGGCGGAACGGACGGACGACGGCCTTCCGGAACTGCTGGACAACTATATCCGAGAAGGCGACATCCGAGACCTGCCCTCGATTGACCTGCGCAGCCTCACGTTCATCCATGAGACCACGGGGGGCGGCCTTCCGGAAGGGATGTGGGCCATACTGGAAAAGACGGGACGGCTGGCGGACAATCCCGATAATAGAAAAATGCTGGAAGCGTACCATGCCTACCACGAAAAAAGGGAGAATGCCCTGCCCGGGCGCACCCTCTCCGCCGTCCGCACGGACAAGGGCGTGCTCCTGTTCGACGACTCGGGCCGGGGACTGCAATGTCTGGAAGGTTACCTGCAGTACCACGCGGACCGGTATTTCTCCCCCGAACTCCACGGGCTGGAGAAACTGGATGTATACCACTTCAGTACATCCGATAAATGCATATCGGACGCGGCCAAAAGGTGCGCCTTTATGTTCACCCTGCAAGGCCGGCGTGAGTTCGTCCCCAAAAAGGCGGGGTATCTGCCGGACTCCCTTGTGGCCGGACTCCATCCGTCAGCCGGCTGTCCCATGCATGCGGACGGTGAGGCGTTCCGGCGGTTTGTCAAGACCTTCGGCCTGAATGTCACGGACGAGGCGAATGAAATCGCCGCCCTGACCGAAATCCGTGCCGGAGGACTGTCGGATCCCGGACAGCTGGAGAAGGTATCCGTCCACCGGGCCGGATTCCGCAGCCTGTATGAACGCCGGCAGGCCTGCCTGAAAAGGAATGACATTGTGATGTACCGGGCACTCGGACAGGCCTCCAGGGACATGGCGGAGAGAATTCTCAGAACAGAATATAAGGTACGGGGATACGCGCCTTCCATAGCGGAAAAGGAAACCGGGCACAGAGCCGGTCCGCCTGCCGGTAAAAAGAAGACAAACCGATGGAGGAAAACAGATGGAACCCCTAAAAGACGGATATAGCATGGCATGGTGGCTGGAACGGCTGAAAAGGCCTTGGAAACGCCCCCGGAAGGAAACGTCCGGAAACCTCTATCTGGAGCTGTGTCCGGACAACCGGATAAAATCCTTCATGGTGGTCCGGCACAGGCCGAAAGGCACGGATTCCTTCATGGAATTCATCGGGCATACCGCCGACAAAGCCATAAGGGAGGGAAACGGGCAGGTTCCGGACAACCTGCTGCTGGCCCTGGAAGGAGTACCGGAAAGAATGCTTCCGACAAGGGAGGAGCTCCGGGAGGAACGCCCCGGAAACATATGGAAGCTCATCTCCGGATATGGCGAAATAACCGGAGGAAAACCGGTACCGCTCAGACGGGCCGTCTACCTGAGGGCGCACGGAAGGGAGATAGACCGTACCGCACTCGAAGAGATGGGGCTTTCACCCGGCTGCCGGAACTACGAGGCCTATGAGACCGCCATGGAAAGGGCCTCGGAAGGGAAGAAAGCCCTGTTCCGCCTTACCCTCGTGAAGACGGAACGGGGTGTCGGGGTGTTCAATGACGGACTGCAGGGCCCGGAGCGTATGCGCGGGATGCTGCAGGAGATGGCGGACCGTTTCTATTCCGCCGCATGGGAAGGAATGAAAACGCTTTCCATATACCGGATCGAGACAGCCTCCCGGAGGCTGCTGGAAATGTCACGGGAGAACAGACGGGATTTTCCCGCCTCCCGGCCCCCGCTGGAAATCCTTGCCCGCTATCTCCCGACAGCATCTTTCGACATGTCGCCCACGGCGGAGAACCTGGAGCGTTTCGTGAGGGCCAACTCCCTGGCGCTCTCCGCAAACAACCGGGAGATCATGACCCTGCAGGATATCGCCCGGAAGGGATACGCCCACCTGTATATGGACGGTCCGTTCCGTTACAGGAAGGAGTTCGCCGGTATCGAGAAGGAACTCCGCATGCTCGCAAGGGAAAGGGAACTGTACCGCAACTTCCCTTATAAAGAGAGGATGCACGACCTTCGGGAAAGGTCCATGGCGGTCGCTGAACTCCTCCTGAAAAGGGAAGGGATCCGCAGGGATACGCCATCCGTTCCCAAAAAGACGGACAAGTATGCGGAAAGGATACAGGCCATGGCGGAATGCCCGGAAAAGGGCATGATCCCCCCATCCTCCGGTGAAAAGAAAAAGGAACCGGCCCGCAAGCAAAAGGGACCGGCCTTCAGAAAAGTGAAACCCAAATTATAAACCGCAATGGAAACAACAGGAACACCCACACCCGAAGAGCTGCTCGACGCCGGCAGACGCACCATCGACCGCAAGGCGCTGCAGAAGACCATAAAGGATATTTTCTCATACCGGAACCCGCTCCGGCAGTTCATGGAAAGCTACCGTTTCAATGTCATCCGCTGGAGTGCCACCAACCTGAGGAAACCATCCTTATGGAAGCGCGCCGGCCTGTTCTTCAACACCGGAGGAATTCCGGGGATTCTCCGTGAGAATTTCCGGCAGAACCGCGCGGACCTGCTCGCCCGGTGGGAACGGGGCGTCATAGGCGACATCAACCGCTCGCTCATCCGCCTGGGGAGCATACCGCTTTCCTCCAAGCCCCGCGACCTTTCCCGGCAGCTGAAGGACATATCCAGGAAAATATACCGGATGACCACTTATGACCGCTGCCCGAGCCTGCTTCAGGAGAGTCTGCTGCTGTCCACCTACGAGTATATATTCGCCTCGCCGCATGAGAGGAAATTCGGAAACCTGTGCCCCGACGAGATCTGCGGGATGCTCCGACAGAACGGTGTCCCGCAGGAAAGCCTCTGCTACCAGAACTACGAGAGCATCCTCGCCGGAAGGGAGACGGTCCTTTACGAGTTCACCTCCGACGGGAAAGCCACCCTGTATCTCAAGCCGATGGACCATGTGAGACTGGAGATGACCTCCAAAGGGTATGACATGGTCCCTATGGGGATTCCTCCCGCCCGGACACTCCCTTCCCCCGCGGAAAGCATGGGGAATATGCCGCAGCTTTCCGAGAAGATCGGGAAAACAAAGAAAGCCCGGAGCGGAGAGAAACCCGCCAAAGGAGCCGGGAAGTCGAAGAAACGTCCCCAAATAGGATAATCCATAAACAACAGATAATAACCTGACAATAAAAATGTAAGAAAATGAAAGTCGTGATTTGTGAAAAGCCCCTCGTGGCTAAAAGACTGGCCCGCATATTGGGCGCGGACAAAATGGAAGACGGGTATCTCATCGGAAACGGATACGCCGTCACATGAACGTTCGGCCACCTGCTGGCCCCGGTTTCCCCATTTTCCTGTATGGAAGGACCTTTTACAAGGGAGATGCTTCCCCTTGCAGTCCCCTCCGGACTCGCCGTCCGCCGGACAAGGACGGAAGACGGTTTCCGGGATGACCCCGTGGCCCTCAGGCAGCTGGAGGTCATCCGCAGGCTGCTGCGGGAAGCGGACGGGGCGGTTACGGCCACGGACACCTCCCGTGAGGGGCAGATGGTCGCCCGCAACCTTTATGATTATCTGGGCTTCAAAGGAAAAACCGAACGTCTGTGGCTTTCCTCACTGACGGACAAGGCGATCCGAGAGGCGTTCCTTGACCTTAGACCGGACAGTCTCTATGAAGGTCTGTACCTGGCAGGCAGGGCACGGCGGGAAGCCGACCGGATCATCGGGTACAATGCAAGCCTCGCGCTCGGCATGGCAGCCGGAAAAAAGAACCACTCGCTCGGACGGGTACAGACACCGGTACTTGCGCTTGTCTCGCGCCGTTACCTGGAGAACAGGGATTTCAACGCCGTACCTTATTACCGGCTGGAGCTGTCGGTCCTCAAGGACGGTAAAGAGCTTGTTTTCACCTGCCCGGAAAAATACACGCAGCAACAGGAGGCCGTAGCCGCCCGGAACCGGATCGCGGCATCGCGTGTGGCCACGGTAATACAGGCGGAGAGAAAGGAAACGGTGGAGGAACCGCCGCTTTTGCATGACCTGGCCTCCTTGCAGAAGGAGGCGAACCTCCGGATGGGGCTGACGGCAGGACAGACGGCATCCGCCCTGCAGAGGCTGTATGAAGGAGGATACATCTCATACCCGCGTACCTCCTGCCGCTACATCCGGCAGGACATGCCGGAGGATATGCCGGCACTGCTTTCCCTTCTGAAAGACGACCCGTGTTTCGCACGTCATGCGGAGACACCGGAAGGCAGGGCGCTGTCCGCCCGTGCCGCCGATGACGGCAAGGTGACCGGACACCATGCCATCATCATAACGGAAAACATACCCGGCAAACTGCCGCTTGATGAGCAGAACCTCTACCGGATGGTCGCAGGCAGGATGCTGGAAGCCTTTTCGGGTGACTGTACCAAAGAAGAGGCGGATGTCCGTATCGAATGCGGGGGAATCCTGTTCGAGGCCGGATACCGCCGGACGGTGCATGCCGGATGGAAAAACGTTCATGACGGGACCGGGAAAGAAGAAGACACCATGTTCCCCTCCTGGGGGCAGGACGAGGTGCTGCCAGTAACGGACATATCCGTCCGAAGCGTGGAAACCTGTCCCGTACCGCTTTTTACGGAAGCCTCGTTGCTGTCCGAAATGGAACGGTGCGGACTCGGCACACCCTCCACAAGGGCCGGTGTCATCGAACTGCTCATCGCACGCCGGTATGTCGAAAGACAGGGATGCGGCCTGCTGCCCACCCCGAAAGGGCTGGAGGTGTATGAGGCCGTCAGGGACAAGCTGATCGCCGATCCGGAGATGACCGCCCGGTGGGAAAAGGACCTGCAGGAGATCGAACGGGGAAAACTGGACGCGGACGTGTTCATCCAAAAGGTTGGAAAATACGCACGGCAGATCGTGGAGGAACTCTCGGCGGTCCGGTTCGAACATCCCGGACCGCCCCGACACCGCTGTCCCAAATGCGGCATGGAGACACTGACCCTTCACCGGAAGATGGCCCGGTGCGGTGACCCGGACTGCGCGTTCCTGCTTTTCAGGACATTCAACGCAAGGGAGCTGACCGACGGAGAGATGCTTTGCCTGCTGGAAGGAAAGAAAACGGATTTCCTGCCTTTTGTCAGCAGGAAGGGAAAGCCCTATGAGGCATCCCTTAAAATGGACGAGAACTACAGGATAGAGATGACATTCAGGGACATCCCGGTGGAGAGACAGCCGTTACCCGCCGGCGACCCGTCTGTAATGCAGGCGGCAGACATCCCTGTCGAAACTCCGCATCCCGGCCAGCTCCCATAAGGAAAATCCGGGGCATCCTTCGAACAGGCGGAAGCCTTCCCCCTGGAAGCGGGGCAGGACATACAAGACCAGCTCGTCGGCCATGTCAAAGCGGAGCAGGCTGTCCGTAAAAGGAAGCGTCTCCAAAGCCGCTTCCGCAAGGTATACACCGGAATGCCCCTGTTTCCATTCCGTCAGGGACATGAAGGATACATCAGGGCCAAGGCAGGACAAGGCAGCCTCCCGGATACGGGTGATGCCATATTTCTCGGGGTGTTCCCACAAATCGGGAAATGTACTCCTGCGGGCAAGGTAGCCGTCAAGGGTGATGAAAGCCAGGATCTGAACCGTCGCCATATGAATAGGATATTTTTTATTTCGTAATGGTTCCGGAAAAAGGCCATAAAAAGAGCGTGGCCTTACGCAACTTCAAGACGTGGCTCTGGTAAACCAAGAATAAGAGCAGCGCAAGCCACGCTATGACAATGCATAGCATAGCCTTACGCAGAGGTCCCTTATTCTTGTGAAATTTACCAGATTTCGTCTTGAGGGCGTTCCGCGAACGTTATGTCTATATATCAACAGGACCGGATTAATCCCCGTTCCTGAATGAATTCATATTTCCGGGGTAAAGATAGGAAATTAATCCGATATTCCGGGCAAACAGGTTCGATTGATTCATTATGCCGCCCCCAAAAAGAAGGAGGGCGTGTTTTCCGACTCCCTGACTATTGCCGACTTTTCATGACTATGACTGACGCGTTCCGTACACGCATGGAAAATTGCGTTATCTTGCACCCGAAATCATAAAAAAAGATTATGGAACTGACACTTATTGAAACGAACGCGTATCTGGAGCTAAAAAGAAAGCTCAGCACGCTGTCGGTACAGATGGCCGACTTCCAAAAGAAAATCGCTCCGCCCTCACCGGAAAAGTGACTCGACGCGCAGGAGGTATGCCTGGTCCTCGGCATCTCCAAAAGAAGCCTGCAGAACCATCGGGACAGGGGAGTGGTCCCTTATTCGAACATCGGAGGAAAATGCTTTTACAAGGAAGCTGATATCCGGCAAATATTGGAAGAAGGCCTCATTGAAAAAAGAAGGAAATAATGGCGGAAATCATTACAAAAGATTCGGAGGAGTTCAAGGAACTGACCGGATGGATGAAAAAGATCGGAAGATCGGTGGAGGCGGCGACGGCAAGGATACGTCCCGCCATCGCGGACGAACATTACCTGCAGGGGGAAGACGTGTGCGAAATGCTGCACATCTCAAAAAGGACCCTGCAGACGCTGCGTGATGAAGGAGCCATACCCTATACCACCATCGGAGGGAAAATACTGTATCCTGAGAGTGCCCTGTACGAGACCTTGCGGAAAAACTACCGGAACTACAGGCGGTATGCCGGATAACCGGCTGTAAAGAAAAAGAAGAAAGGATGCTTTACCGGACTCGCCGGATAAGCATCCTTTCTTCTTAGTTGGCCAGTCGGAACATCCCGCCGATCTTCTCACGCATCCTGTCCGTGTCCTCGCCGATTTTTGGATTGATCAGCTCGGCGTAAACCTGCGTGGAGATGATGGTCTTGTGCCCGAGGACTTTCTGAAGGGTTTCAAGCGGCATGCCCTTGCTCAGGGCCAGGGTCGCAAAGGTATGACGTCCGACATGCGGGCTGACGCGGACACTGCAGCCGGCTTTCTCGCCGATACGTTTCAGGCTGCTCTCCATGCTTCCCACATCCCCTACGGGGAATACCCTGTCCGGGGAAACCTTGAATTCGTTCACCCCCCGGTATTTCTCGATCAGCTCGACGGCTATAGGGAGCAGCTTGACAACATAGGCCGCCTTGGTCTTCACACGGTTTCCAACCAGCCAGGTGTTGCCGTCCGAATCCGTGTGGACATTCCGGTAAGAAAGTTCCTTCAGGTCGGCATGGGCCAGGCCGCTGAAGCACATGAAAACAAACATGTCCCGGATGGCCTGCTGCCGCCTGTAGCTCAGCTTGACGCTGATAACGCGTTGCAGGTCCTCCTCCGAGAGGAAAGGACGTTTCTTGTATTCCGGCTTGCACACAAACTTCTTGAACGGGTGCTTGTGGATCCATCCCTCGTCCATTGCCAGATACATCAGCCATTTCAGTGTGTTGACGCGCTCGAAGGCCGTTGACTTGACCAGCCCGCGCACGGAAAGCATCCAGTTGTAATAGTTCTTGATGAAATCCATGTCCAGCGACATCAGGGGGATATCCTCCGTACCCAACTTGTCCTTCAGGTAACAGGACAGACACTTGTACTCGTCCACCAACCCCCGGTAGGTGCTTTGGGCTTTCGTCTTGCCGATCTGCCGTTTGTAATCCCGGATCTGGATATTGAAGATCTCCATCAACGAATGGATCTCCTCGCCAAAGCCGTTATAGCGGTCATAGACCTTCTTGGCTGTCAGGAACGAATCGTGATCCGAGAGATATTGATAGTGCTTGCCGATCTGTGCCTTGATGTTCTCCAGCTCCCGGTTCAGCCGTCTTGCCTCCTCGGATTTGCCTTTGGCACAGTTGCCTTTGGCATCCCAAAGGGCAAGGGGAACATCACGCTTGCAGCTGAAACTCGCCGTCGTTCCGTTGACGGTAATACGCCCCATGACAGGGACACGGCCATTCTTAATGGCCTGGTTCTTGGTGTAGAACAGAACTCGAAAGGTACTCCTCATAACTCAATTATTTTTGTTACAAAATTACTATTTATCGAGTTGTTTTAAGCTATGAAGAATAATGCAAACAATTGAAAAATAACCGCTTATATTGTCTGTTTTATAGACTTGGATAAGGTAACGATTAGGTAACGTAACTCATGCTCAAATGTGCTTTTTGTAGCGTCGTTTTTCAAATGGAAGTGAAATACAATCCCATTAATTCGCTGAATTCAAGCGGTGTGTCGCCATTATGCAACTATTTCTAAAAATCTCCGACTTTGAAGTAAAAAGTAAGGGAGTTTTCGGTCTGTTGGGTTCCAACGGCGCCGGTAAGTCCACAACTATGAATATTATATGTGGGGTTTTGAATCAGACAGAAGGAAATGTCTGGATTAATAACATCAATCTGCGTGAGAATCCGGTAGAGGCAAAGAAGTTCATAGGTTTTTTGCCTCAACGCCCGCCTTTATATCCGGATATGACAGTTGAGGAGTATCTTACTTATTGTGCAAATCTTCGTCTGATGGAACCCATGGAGATTGGGAAAGCCGTAGAGCGTGCTATGGCTCGTTGCGGAGTAACTCATTTTCGTTCACGTCTCCTGCGTAATCTGTCCGGTGGTTATCAGCAGCGTATTGGCATTGCACAGGCTATTGTTCATCATCCGCAATTTGTTGTGCTGGATGAGCCGACAAATGGTCTTGATCCTAATCAGATTGTCGAAATTCGTAATTTAATTAAGGAACTTGCTACCGATCATGCAGTAATGCTTTCCACGCATATTTTACCGGAAGTTCAGGCTACTTGTGATGAAATTCGTATGATTGAACATGGAAAGGTCGTTTTCTCTGGAAGTATGGATGATTTTGATAATTATGTTGCTCCTACTTCTTTCACTGCAACATTGGTTAATGCTCCGGCAATAGAAGAACTTGTCAAGCTTAAAGGTATTACTTCTGTCGATTGTTTGGGGGATTGTCACTACCGCTTTCATATAGCTGAAACGGATGGAATAACCGAGAAAATGATTGCTACTAGTGTCGCTAATGGATGGCAACTGGAAGAGATTCAGTTAGAACGTCTTTCTTTGGATGAGATTTTTGCCCGTCTTTCTGGAAAGAAGTAAACACAAACTTAGAAAATAAAGATTAAGTATGAAAACTATATGGAAAATAGCAAAGGCTGAACTGAATACTCTCTTTTGTTCACCTATTGCATGGTTGATCCTTATCATATTTGCATTTCAGGCCGGACTGACATTTTCCGACTTGATTTCCGATCAATTACGTTATTTGGCACTAAACTACCGCCCTTATAACCTGACCAGTGCTTTATTGTTAGGATACAGTGGTGTTTATTCAAGTATGCAGGATAACTTGTACCTTTATATACCATTACTTACAATGGGATTGATGAGTAAGGAGTATAGCAGTGGTTCCATCAAGTTGCTGTATTCTTCCCCTATTACCAATATACAGATAATTCTAGGTAAATATATATCTATGTTGGTATATGCATTGATTCTGGTTGCTATCTTGTTTGCCTATTTTATCTATAGTGCATGTATTGTGGAGAACTTTGATTTTCCGTTTGCTTTGACCGGGATACTTGGAATCTTTTTGTTGGTATGTGCTTATGCAGCTATAGGTTTGTTTATGTCTACTTTGACTGCTTATCAGGTGGTTGCGGCTGTTGGAACATTGACTGTTCTTGCTATTCTTAATTTTATGGGTAATATTGGACAGGACATTGATTTTGTTCGTGATCTTACCTATTGGTTATCTTTGGCAGGACGCTCGGACAAGTTTCTTCACGGTATGATTTGTAGTGAAGATGCATTCTATTTTATTATTGTGGTTGTACTGTTCTTGTCACTTTCTGTTTTGAAATTGAAGTTCGAACGTACTACAGCCAATAGTTTAAGTAAGATGGTGCAGTATATCGGTGTGTTGTGTGTTACATTATTGGTCGGTTATGTGACTTCCCAACCTAAGTTAATGTGTTACTATGATGCAACAGCAACTAAGGCAAATACTTTGACTCCTCCAAGTCAGGAAGTAATGACGAAGCTGGACGGTGGATTGACTCTTACGATGTTCGTTAACCTGCTGGATGATAATTTCAACAAGGGAATACCGAAAAACAGGAATTGGGAAATGCGTAAGTTTGAAGACTATATCCGTTTCAAACCGGAAATGAAGATGGAATATGTGTATTATTATGACCATACGGATAATCCTCGTCTTTATGCACAATTCTCTGGACTATCAGACAAAGAAATAGCTCAGCGTTTGTGTGATACTTATGATTTGGATTTTAATATGTTCCTTTCTCCGGAAGATATCAAGAAAGTAACAGACTCCAAGGGTATTAATCTGGAAGAAGAAGGCAATCGTTTTGTTTATCTTTTCGAACGTGAAAATGGTCAGAAAGCTTTTTTACGCATTTATGATGATAATCAGCGTGATCCTCGTGAATCTGAAATTACGGCTGCCTTGAAAACGATGGTTGTCAAGTCTCCACAGGTTGCCTTTATCACAGGACATGGTGAACGTGATATTTACAAAGGCGGTGAACGTGATTATAGTGCATTTGCAAAAAATCTCACTTTCCGATATTCTCTGATCAATCAAGGGTTCGGAGTGAGTGTTTTGGATTTGAAGGCGGATTCTATGGCAACAGATATTGCTGATAATATTGATATTATCGTTATAGCAGATGTACGTGAAGCATACACACCGGATGAGATAGCTAAAATACAACGTTTTATAGCTCGCGGAGGTAACATGATTATAGCTTGCGAACCACGGCGTCAACCATTGATGAATCCATTAGTTGAAAATTTGGGTATTACATTTATGCCAGGCATTGTAGTGGAAGAGACAGAGGGATATGCTCCCAATCAATTATTTGTGAATCCTACAGAAACAGCTATAACAGAGAATAAAGGTTATTATACAATGGGGCGATATGGCTCTAAACTTTCTATGCCTGGGGCTGTAGAATTAGTACTTAATGATAGTTGCGGCTTTAAGTCTTCAGTCTTATTTGCTACCACTGCAAAGGCTTGGAATGAACAGCAAACAACTGATTTTGTGGATGACAAACCGGAAATCAATCCGGAAACAGGTGAAAAAGCTGATTCTATTCCTTTGGTGGTGCGTTTGATTCGCCAAGTAGGTGATAAAGAACAGCGTATCTATGTATGTGGTGATGCTGATTGTATGGCGAACAGTGAATTGACTACTAATCGGAATGATTTGAGCACTTCTAACTTTACGCTGATTACCGAAGCTTTCCGTGAATTGTCTTATAATCAATTCCCCGTAAATGATGATCGTCCTCATCCGTATGACGATAAACTGTCTATTTCTGGTCAGGGAGCTTTAGTTTTGGTTCGCATCTTATTTATGGGAATTATTCCTGTAGGATTGTTAGCGGGATATATCATCACTTGGTGGCGTCGTCGTAAAAAATAATAGATAAAATAAATTTTGTTGGATTACAATATATAACTAAACACAACACAGCATTTATGAAAAAAAAGCGAAGTTTTATTATGGGCTGCTTATTATTGGTAGCTATGCTTCCGTACACTTTCTTTGCTAGTGCACAGACTAAGGTTACTGTTAAAGTAGAGGACAATAGTTACCGGGTTATTAGAGGTAAGGTTACAGATGCGGAAGGCCATTCCTTACCCGGTGTGAATGTAAGGGTAAAAGGTGTGCAGGGAGGTACAGTTGGTGACATTGATGGGAACTTTATGCTTAGTGCCCCACGGGAAGATGTCGTATTGATAGTCTCTTATATCGGAATGGTAACTCAGGAAGTTACAGTAAAGGGTAGTCAGAAAAAAGAGATTCAAATTCATATGAAGGAAGATGTGAATGAGGTGAATGAGGTTGTAGTAACAGGGTATGCAACTTTGAAAAAGGAAAGTTTTACCGGAAATACTATAACTGTTAAAAAAGAAGAATTGCAAAAGGTTTCCAAAACCAATGTGATTGCTGCACTTCAGGCTTTTGATCCATCTTTCCGTATTGCGGAAAATAGTATGTGGGGATCTGACCCTAATGCTCTTCCTGAAGTATATTTGCGTGGTAAGTCTGGGATTGGAATTAAAGAATTAGATGTGGATGTAACTTCTAAATCCTCTTTGAAAAACAATCCGAATCTTCCGACTTTTATAATGGATGGTTTCGAAATTAGTGTTACAAAATTGTATGACATGGATCCTTCTCGTATAGAAAGTGTTACAATTTTGAAGGATGCTGCAGCTACAGCTATGTATGGTTCACGTGCCGCTAATGGGGTTGTAGTAATAACAACTGTAACTCCTAAACCGGGGAAATTGAATGTTGCTTATAGCTTAACTGGTGAGGTGGAAATGCCAGACTTGAGTGATTATAACCTGATGAATGCAGCGGAGAAATTAGAGGCTGAAAGATTAGCTAATTGTTTTGTTGATAACGAAGGTGAACATAAGTTTCAGGACTTCTATAATAAAAAATTGTATAATGTAAAGAATGGTGTAGATACATATTGGTTAAGTAAGCCATTACAGACTTCTTTTAATATGAATCATAGTCTTTATGTTGATGGAGGTTCTGATAAATTACGTTTTGGAGTGGAATTGAGTTTGAACAAAAACGATGGTGTAATGAAAGGCTCCAAACGAGATGTATGGGGGGCCGGTGCATATATACAGTATACAATCGGAAATCTTGTTGTTCGAAATCATTTTACGTATGATGTGAATAGCTCTAAAGATTCACCTTATGGTTCGTTTTCTGATTATACCACTCAATTACCATATGATGTTTATGAGAATGAAAATGGTGAGTATATGAAGGAATTGACTAGATGGGGGAATAGGACAGTTACTTATAACCCATTATATGAGGCAACTTTAGGTAGCTATAGTAAATCTTCTTATGAACAAGTTATAAATAATTTGAGTGCACAGTGGAATATTTCTAAATATTTATTGTTTAAAAGCACACTTGGGCTTACACGTCAGTTTAGTAACAGTGAAAATTTTCTTGATCCCAATTCAATGAAGAATGATCCGATTTTGAGTAATACAAATCTTTCTGCCGGTACATTGGCTACTGGTTCCGGTGATAGCTTTGTTCTTGATTGGCAGGCATCTTTAGCTTATAACCGCTTCATTGGAAAACATAATATCAATACTTCAGTTGGGATGAATATTATGGAAAGTAAGGAAAAGAGTCTTTCTGCTAATTATAAGGGTTTTCCTTCAGGTAGTTTACATTCACCTAATTATGCAGAGGAGATTGTAAGTAAACCAACACAGAGTGAAGAACATTCGCGTCTGATGGGTTTGATCGGTTTGGTGAATTATAGTTATGATAATATTTATTTGTTTGATGCTAGTATTCGTATGGATGGCTCATCCAAGTTTGGTACTGATAGAAAATATGCTCCATTTTGGAGCTTTGGTACCGGTGTGAATTTACATAATTATAAATTCTTTACGAACATGGATGTTTTTGATTTGTTGAAGCTCCGTGCTAGTTATGGGCAGATTGGTAAGGTGAATTTTGCATCTTATGATGCAAAAACAACATATCGTATTCTTTCTGATCAATGGTACAAAACGGGTTATGGGGCTGTATTATATGCTTTAGGAAACAAAGGGTTGACTTGGGAAACAACCAATACATTAGATGTGGGTATGGAAGTCAGTTTGTTTAAGCGTTTGTTGTATTTGAGAGGTAGTTATTATATTAAGAGAACTGTTGATTGTATTAACTCTGTTACTATCCCTAGTCATTCTGGTTTTACTACTTATATGGATAATATTGGTGAAATTGAGAATAAAGGATTTGAGTTGGATGTACGTGTCAATTTTATTCGTACAAAGGACTGGAATCTTACTCTCCTTGCCAACTTGGCACATAATAGGAATAAAATTGTGAAAATTGCAGAGAGTTTAAAAGCCTATAATGATAAAGTAGATGCATTTTTTAGTGATCCAGCTAATTCCAATACCCAAGTGGCGTCAAAGAGCTATAAAAAATATTCGGAAGGTGTATCGCAAAATGCAATTTGGGCGATGAAATCACTTGGCATTGATCCTGCTACTGGAGAAGAGCTCTTCCAAAATCCGGATGGAACTGTTACTAAATATTGGAATTCTGCTAATCAGGTTGTTGTTGGTAATGAAGAACCTACTGCGCAGGGGACTTTTGGCTTAAACTTGACTTGGAAACGTTTTAGTCTCTACACTACTTTTATGTATGAGTTTGGAGGACAACGTTATAATAGAACTTTGGCTGATAAGATAGAAGGTGTAGATATTGCAAATGATAATGCAGACAGAAGAGTATTGACTGAACGTTGGAAAGAACCGGGAGATCTGGCCTCTTTCAAGAGAATTCAAGTGAGTAACCGGGAAACTGTTGAGGTAACCAAGCCTACTTCACGTTTTGTGCAAGACTATAATTGGGTGAGTCTTAATTCTATAGCATTGGAATATGATGTCAATCCAACGTTAATCAAACATATTGGATTAAGTATGTTGCGTTTTGGTGTTGGCGCTAATGAACTGGCACGCTGGTCCTCCGTTGAGTTGGAGAGAGGATTGAGTTATCCATATTCAAGAACTATTAATTTTTCATTAAAAGCAAGTTTCTAATAGATTATGAAGGAAATGAAAATATATAAATTAATAATATCTATTTTTCTGTTTGTCGGGCTTAGTTCTTGCAACGATTGGTTGAATATTGAGCCTAAAGATACCACAACAGAAACAGATCTTTTTGCGACCGGTGATGGATATCGTGTAGCTCTGAATGGTGTATACGCACAGATGGCTGAGTCAAGTCTTTATGGACAACAATTAAACTGGGGATTTCTAGATGTAATTGCTCATATGTATATGCTTTCTGAGTTGTCTAGTGAATATGCACTTTCTGCAAAATATAGTTATACAGATGAGAAGGTTAAAAGTATCATTGAGGGTATTTGGTCCAAAGCATATAATAATATAGCTAATTGCAATAATATAATCCAGCGTATTGACAATGAACCTGCTGGAAAGTTTGCTGAGGGAGAAATAGAGAAAAATGTGATAAAAGGTGAAGCGCTGGCATTGCGTGCCTACCTTCATTTGGATATACTACGATTATTTGCTCCTTCTATGATGAATGTGGAGGAAGATAAGCAATTGTATATACCTTATGTGACAACTTATCCATGTACATTTCAACCTTATACCAGTAACCAAGATGTGCTTAATAAAGCAATTGCCGATTTAAAGATTGCCAAAGAGTTGGTAGGGAGTTATGATTTAGCAAATATAGTTCAATTAAGTCCTATAAATCGCATAGAGAATGGAGGAGCGGATGATATCTTTTTTGCTTACAGAGGGTATAGAATGAATTATTATGCCGTTTGTGCTTTGTTAGCAAGAGTTTATAATTATGCAGGTATGCATCAGGAAGCTTTCAATGAAACAGAAATTGTTATTAATGCTTTGTGTGATAGCTATGGAAGTAAATGCTTTACTTTTACTCCTTCTTACACTCTTCGTAATGGCAATACAAAATTGTATGAAGAAATAATATTCTGTTTGTCTAATGATCAGCTATGGACAATTTATAAACCTTATTATGGTGGTGAAATGTCCCTTTATTTAAATGCTTGGAGTGCAGACGATTTATTTGATGATAATTCGGATATTCGTAAAAAATTAGTTACGACATTAAATTATTATCCGGTTAGTATAAAGAATGTTGAGGCTAGTGGAACACTTGCAAATTATTCGAAAGATATAATTCCTATGATTCGTTTAGGGGAAATGTATTATATCCGAGCTGAGTATTATAATAGTAAAGGACAGACAGATGTTGCTTTTGAAGAGATGGATGTTTTGCGTGCGGGACATAGTTGTACGAAGGGAAGATTATCAGGTGATTTTAATCAGGCTTTAGTCAATGAGGCACGTCGTGAATTTATAGGGGAAGGACAATTGTTTTTTTATTTTAAGAAATTCAATATCTATCCAAATTCTAAGTATATGACGTCAGAGTTGCAATTTGTTTTGCCGCGTCCGGATAATGAAAACTTATAACTACAAACCAAATATTAACGATATATGAGGAAATACATATTTATATTAGGTATAATCATTCTTTCTTTATGCGCTTGTAGCAAGGAAGGATTGACACAATATGATGCTGCAAAGAATTATCTTTATATTCCGAATGATAAATATATGGATACTACCTTCGTTACATTTAAACATCACCCTGGAATAGATGATTATGATGTTTTTTTTGAAGTACGATTAGTTGGAATACAACTCATTGAGGACAAATCGTATTCTATAGAAGTTGTGAAGGATAAAACAACCGCCAAGGTTGAAGACTATACTTTGGATACCGAACAGATATTTCATGCTGGAGTATTGAAAGATCAATTAAAAATAACCTTGCATAATACAGCTCATCTGCTTAATGAAACGGTACGTGTTACACTTCGTTTGACTCCCAATGAGAACTTTGGCGTAGCTGATTATTTAGGAGAAAGTGAGTCACGTGCTCAGAGTCTAACGGCATCTGTTACTTTTGATAACCAAATCAGTAAGCCAACTTGGTGGAATAGCGATATTGAAATGAATTATTTAGGTGAATGGACACCTATTAAATATGAGAAATTCATTGAAAGTTGTGGTGGAGAGGTGCTTGATTTATCAGAATATGAAGGGTATCAGATAATGGAGTTAGCAGTAAAGTTCAAAAATGATATTGAGAAATATGGTTGGAAAGATAAAGATAATGAGTTGATAGATCTTCCTATTTATTAAAATTGAAAGAATATGAAAAATAAGATATTTCTATTTATATGCTGTGTCACTTTTTTATGCTCTAGTTGTTATGAGGATAAAGGAAACTATGACTATAAAAATCTGTCAAAGATCGAAGTTGAAAAATTTTTGAAAGAAGATGGTACTAGTATTAATGTAAATTCCAGTATGAGTGTAACTATAGGAGGAATGGTGTCTGTTCGTCCTGTATTGACTATAGTAAATGAAAGACCTAATATGAATTTTAATTATACTTGGACTTTCAAAGATCAGATAATTGGAACTGATGAAACGCTAAGTTGGAAAAGTGATATATTGGGCAGTGGAGCTGTATTGCTTGATATAGAAGATATTGAGAATGGAACTCATTTTATTACAGCTTTTTATCTTACAGTAGGCGAACCTTATCAGGCGGAAGGTTTCTTAATCTTAAGTGAGAAAGATGGAATACCTTGTCTGAGTCTTTTAAAAGGAATATATTATGACGATGTTTCTGATTATGAACTTTTGACAGGATTGTATCAAAAAGAAAATGGGAAATCACTGCCGAATGATGTGTTTAAGCTTCATGAGCATTTCTGTAAAGGGAGTTATGGTTCTCAAATAATGGCTGTTTGTAAAACTGATCTAGTAGATATTAATGCCTATACTTTTAAAGAGGCAATGAGAGCTGAAACCATTTTTTCAGGTGAAGTACCTCAAATTAGTGATGTAATGTTTATGCAATGGCTTGATTTAGTGACTGATAAAGATGGATGCCTTTACCAACGTAGAAAAACAACCAATGAATTATTTCATTCTCAACGTTTTCTTTCACAACCAATGATGTTTAAGGGTGAAACGTTGAAGAATATTCGTATCATACCGGATGATTTTTCTAGCTATAGAAATTTCTTGTTATTATATGATAATCATAAGAAGCGCTATCTAGTTATATCAGACTTAGTCGGTACTAATTGGTCGGCTAGTTCAGATGTTACTACCATTGGCAAAATAGAAGAAGCTAATTATTCAGGCGATGAATGGCCGGAAAAATTTACTCCATTGAATAATATGAAAGAATGTAATGTGATCCACACAGGATTTTTCCGGGATAATCGTAACACATATGTCAATTGGTTCTTTTCTATTTTTGAAAAGAATAGTAACTATTATTATCAAAAATTTATGATAGAGCGAGCGTATACAAGTGATGGTACCTTTAAAACTAGTGTGAATGAGGGGCAAGAAGGAAAAGTACCAGCTTTATTTGGAAATATATTCAATGAGAAGAGTATTATAGCGGTTTTGGAATATTCTGAAGGTTATGGATTAGATTCATCACATCCCTATACATTTGTTTCAAGTGGAAATAGTTTATATTTATACGATATTGACAATTTGGATGAGGATATTAGCTTTAAGAAATTGTTAGATTTTGATAGTCCTGTGACAGCTTTGGATACATCGTGTCCAGGTGGTAATTACTTGGGTGTAGGCTTAGAAAATGGAGAATTTTATGTTTTAAGAATGAATCAGGCTAAAAATCATTGTGAGGATCAAGACTATCTTGTTCGTTGGCATGTGCCTGCTGGAGAATTAGGTAAAATAAAGTCTGTACGTTATAAGACAGATGGTAATGGAACACAGTTCTAAAATCATTATATAGTTCTTGGTTATTCAAAATAATCAAGAACTATATCAGTTATTCATTCTATCAGGTGCTATCTTGATAGAATATTTTTATATATGCAGCGGTGTTTGGAAAATGATTGATTAGTATGCTGCCCTATACTTTCCTTCCTCCCTATCTTCCAGCATATTCAAGTAAGAAGTATAGCGTGATTCGCTGATAAGATGTTTCTCCACCGCTTCACGTACAGCACACCCCGGTTCGTGTCGATGTGTACAATTTCCATATTTGCAATCGGCAGATACTTTGAATATTTCAGGAAAATAATGTCCGATCTCTTCCTCTTCCATATCGAATGTTCCAAATCCTTTGATTCCTGGAGTATCGATAATATATCCATCTCCGTCGACAGAGAACATTTCAGAGAAGGTAGTCGTATGCATACCTTTATTATGATAGGTTGAAATTTCACCGGTCTTCGTTTCAATTCCCGGTAGAATAGCGTTAATAAGAGTTGATTTCCCCACTCCGGAATGTCCGGAAAAAAGGGTGATCTTTCCTTCTAACTCTTTTTTAATAGTGTCAACTCCGGTTCCTTTCTTTGCGGATACTTTGAAACAAGGATAGCCGATATGAGTATATAAGTTAATCAGAGCATCCAGATAATGGAGTTCATCTTCGTCATAAGCATCCACTTTATTGAATACCAATTTGACGGGTACGCGATAAGCTTCGGCAGAGGCAAGAAAACGATCAATAAAGATGGTTGAAGTTTCGGGGTAATTGATAGTTACTACCAACATACATTGGTCAAGGTTGGCAGCAAGAATGTGAGATTGTTTAGAAAGATTGGAAGAACGGCGAATGATGTAGTTCTTCCTATCTTCTATTTCATTGATAAAGGCAGTACCTTCTTGGTTGAGTATAATCTGAACACGATCTCCCACAGCTACGGGATTGGTGCTACGAATACCTTTTAACCGGAAATTACCTTTGATTTTACATTCAATAAATTGTCCGTCGTCGGTTTTCACTTGATACCAACTACCCGTGTTCTTGATTACTAATCCGTGCACTTTATCTTTTTAGTTTATTAAACGGTCATGATTTCTTTATCCTTGTCGGCAAGCATATCTTCAATTTGTTTGATATACTTATCGTGGATCTTTTGTAGCTTGGCTTCTGCATTCTTCTGTTCGTCTTCTGCTAGTCCGTCCTTTACAGCTTTCTTCAGAGCGTCGATACCATCACGACGAGCGTTACGTACACTCACTTTGGCTGTTTCGCCTTCAGCTTTACACTGTTTGGCTAGTTGTTTACGACGTTCTTCCGTCAAAGGAGGGATACCAAGACGGATAATTTCACCATTATTTTCAGGCATAATGCCAAGGTCAGAGTCGATAATGGCTTTTTCGATGACACGGAACATGCTTTTGTCCCATGGTTTGATGGTGATACTACGAGCATCCGGAGTGGATAAAGCAGCTACGTTGCTGAGGGCTACCATACTTCCATAAGAGTCTACGCGGATACCATCCAACAGTCGGGTACTCGCTTTCCCAGCGCGGATATGTGCCAATGCTTCTTCCAGATACATTATGGCCATATCCATTTTTTCTTGTGCATTGTCAAGGCAAGTCTTTACGTCTACCATATTTTTGATAATTAAAGTTGCTATTTGGTTGATTGATTAGCAAAAGTATACTATTTTTTGTTTATCTGCAACAGCATACTCATCTTTTTTATAAGCGACTTGCCGAGGATAATCAAGGTAACGGCAGTGATAATCATTAAAATGCCGGCCATTAATCGTGGAGTCAGTTTTTCGTGAAACAGGAGGACTCCGAAAAATAGTGCTGTTACAGGCTCCAAAGCACCTAATATAGCGGTAGGAGTGGAACCTATATAATGGATCGCTAATGTTGTGCAAATCAGTGATACAGCAGTGGGAAGAATAGCCAAAGCCAATACATCTGCCCACAATAATGGGGATGGTATCATCTGTAATTCCGTGCAGAAATTTAAGCGGACTATATAAACTGATAGTCCGAATAGTATCGCATAAAACGTAAGCTTGGTGGTCGGCAGTGTCTTTAACGAAGACCGGTTGACTCCTACGATATAAATGGCATAAGAGAGGGATGACAGTAAAACAAAGATAATTCCTATGGTGGAGAGTGGCTTATTCCCATCACCCTGGTAGAGTAGGGCAATGCCCGAGAGTGCCAGTAAAATAGAGAAGACAGTAATTGCGGAAATTTTCTCTTTGAAAAATACTCCCATAATAACAGCTACCATTACCGGATATACAAATAGAATGGTAGAAGCAATTCCGGCATCCATATAATTATAACTCATAAATAAAAGCAGAGATGAAAATGAAAATAGTAGCCCCATGATTACCAAAGGAAGGATATCTGCTTTCCGGAGGGCGAAAGGCTGTCCTTGCAGTTTCATTAAAATACCGAGTACGATCGCAGCAAGCGCATAGCGATAGAATAAAACAGTATCAACGCTCATGCCAACTGCATAAAGCGGGAGTGCGAAGAGAGGATTCATGCCGTAGCTTGCAGCGGCGATAGCTCCATAGATAAAACCTTTGGTCTTGTTATTCATTTATGTATGCTTTCTAAAAAAATAGCGTGCAAAAGTACGGAGTTCGCAGATGATAAACAAGTATTTAGTGGGTTGATAGTATAATTTAATCTTTTAGGTATTATGGAATGACTTTAATCTTGAATGAGATTAGTCTTTAGGCCATATGTGACTAAACTTGTTTATATATATTTATTTGTCTGCCTATTGCCAGACAAATAAATATATATAAGAAGATTAGCTGACAGGAATACAGCTATTGGGAAATTGTGTGAAAAGGAATAATAGTTCTATGGCGCTGTTTGGTCTTTCGACCGAAAGGACTAAACCTTAGTTGTGCACTACTGTTCCGATTTCTTCTCCGCTGATTACTTTTTTCAGGTTACCTACCGTATCCATGTCAAAAACGACAATCGGCAGATTATTTTCTTTGCACATGCAAGTAGCGGTCAGGTCCATTACTTTCAGACCACGTTTCAGAACTTCATCATAGGTGATGTCGCTGAATTTGGTTGCAGTGCGGTCTTTCTCGGGGTCGGCAGTATAAATGCCATCTACACGGGTACCTTTCAGCATAACGTCCGCTTCGATTTCTATTCCTCGTAATGAAGAGCCGGTGTCTGTAGTAAAGAAAGGATTTCCCGTACCGCCGGACATGATAACGATTTCACCGTTTTCCATACATTCGATTGCTTTCCATTTACTGTAAAATTCACCGATTGGTTCCATACGGACTGCTGTAAGTACACGGGCTTTCACTCCGGCTGCTACTAATGCAGAACTGAGTGCAAGGCTGTTGATAACAGTTGCCAGCATACCCATCTGGTCACCTTTCACGCGGTCGAAGCCTTTGTTAGCCCCACTTAATCCACGGAAGATATTTCCGCCGCCGATAACGATACCGATTTGTACTCCCTGTTCATGGATTTCCTTGATTTGTGCGGCATATTCCGCCAGTCTTTTTTCGTCAATGCCGTATTGTTTTTCCCCCATCAGGCTTTCTCCACTGAGCTTCAGCAGAATTCTTTTATACTTTGCCATAATCTTTTTACATTTAGTTTACTGCAAATATAGAGATAATTTGTTGGATAGACCTCATAGTTGTGCGATAACTTTCATATCGCTTTCTTCACAATTTCTCTTCCAATGAAGGTTTGTACGATTCCCCTCAATGACAGGTAAGTGATGAAAGCCAGCCATAAAGCATGGTTTCCCAAAAGATTGTGGAAAGCGTAGTAGATAATAAAAAAGCTGACGGAAGCAACTAGCATTGAATAAAGCATCTGCCGGGTTGCAGTGGCGCCAATGAATACCCCGTCCCATAAAAAAGCGGAGAAACCTGCCAATGGAATAGCAAGTGCCCAATAAAAATAAGTATCTGAGGCATTGATTACTGAAATATCATTTGTCAGTAACCCGAGAAACCCTTTTCCACCTGTTGCGTATAAAAGGGTGAATGCAGCAGATAGTCCGATGCCCCAATAGAAGAGATGGTTTACTGTATTGCGGAGAGCCGTTTGATTTCGTGCACCGATATAGCGTCCGGCCAATGCTTCTCCTGCATAAGCAAAGCCGTCCATGATATAAGAGAAAAGCGTGAACAGCTGCATCAGTAGTGTGTTTACTGCCAGTACGACTTCTCCTTGTGCCGCTCCAGCCGACGTGAAGAACATTGTCACAATCACCAGACAGAGAGTACGGAAGAATATATCACGGTTTACCTGGAAGAAACGGTACATCGCCTGCTTTTGTATGATGTCTTTCCATATGATACGTTTTCTGAGGGTACTGTAATAACGCATATATAATAGTATGGCCATAAAAAAGCCTGCATACTGTGCGATAAGAGTCCCGGTAGCCACTCCTGCCACTTTCATATCCAGAAGGTAGACAAAAGACAGACTGGCAATGATATTGACTATATTCTGTGTAATGGCAATATACATCGGGAAACGTGAGTTTTGCATTCCGATAAACCAGCCTGCAAATCCGTAAAGGCCCAGCATTGCCGGAGCTCCCCAAATGCAGATATAGAAATAGGTCATTGCCAGTTGCTTGACTTCTTCCGTAGTTTGTATAAGCGTAAATGCCAGATGAAGAATGGGGTATTGGAGAATCAGCAAGCAGACAGCAATAAATAGTCCGACACCAACAGAGCGTATCAGTAGCCGGTTGATCTCGTTTAAGTCATGCTGGCCGTATGCTTGTGAAGTCATACCGCTTGTTCCCATGCGCAGAAACCCAAAGATCCAATAGATGATATTGAATAACATTCCTCCCACGGCAATCGCTCCGATGTATGCCGGAGAACCGAGATGCCCCACGATAGTGACATCGATAAGTCCCAGCAATGGTACAGTAATATTCGAAATAATCGATGGTACGGCAATCTGTAATATTCGTCTGTTTTCGGAGGTAGTTTTCTTCTTTATCATCTTGTAGAAACACTTTTGTTAAATAGATTGTTCTTTTTGCGGACAAAGGTACATCTTTTATTTTTTTATTGTATATTTGCGTGTCACGAACTAGAAACAATGTAACTGATTATGAAAGCCTTAACTATTCTTCTTTTTTCTTTGTTTTCGTTGCCGCTGATGCTGAATGCACAGACGGTCGATGAGATGTTGCATAAAGTTTCGGCGGCTATTGAAGCTGGTCAGCATGGACAGGCGGTTAGCTATTTCCGCCAGGCTATCAGTCTGAATATAGACCGATCGGAAATGTTCTATTGGACGAGTATAGATAAGAGCAGTGATATTAGCTCGAAACTCTCTAATGAGTTAGCTCTTGCCTATAAGAAGAATCGGAATTATGATAAAGCCTTTTTGTTTTATAAAGAGCTGTCGCAGAAGACCCCTGATAATGTAGATTATCTGGAAGCCGTTGCCGAAATGCAGGTATGTCGTGGGCAGGAGAAGGATGCGTTGCGTCTGTATGAGAATATATTGAGGTTGGATGCTGATAATCTGGCAGCCAACATTTTTCTCGGCAATTATTATTATTTGATGGCGGAGAGAGAGAAGAAAAAACTGGAGAGTGATTACAGAAAGATTTCTTCGCCGACGAAGATGCAGTATGCACGTTATCGGGATGGGTTGTCGAAACTGTTTGCTACCGGATATGAAAAAGCACGAAGTTCCTTGCAGAAAGTAGTGTTGAGGTTTCCATCGACGGAGGCTAAAAAGACATTAGATAAGATCTTGTTGATAGAGAAAGAGGTGAATCGCTGAGCGGTTCACCTCTTTCTCTATAATAACAATGTATGCAATCTTATTTTATCATACCGATGCGGTTCAAATTAGGTGTAGCTATTATTTGTGCTTGTTCTTTAGCTTGATTTGCTGCCCTTGTAGGGGTAGTGGTTACTAAGTCCGTTCCTGAAATCAAACTGATTGCTTTGGCATATAAAGGATCACTTTCTGTACCAAAGTCTCCATACCCTTCGAAATATTCTCCGTTAGGCTTATTTTCATTTATTTCGTAGTCAGGTGTAAAACCGTTCTCAAAGTCTCCAAAGCCTTTAGCATTGTATGCCTGGAAAGTTATAGGGAAAAGCAGATATTTGTCTGTATCAACAGTCAGTTCTACTCCTTCCATTCCTACGTTTTTCCCATGTGTAGTAGTGCCGATTAGAACAACTTCGATATCAATTCCTCTCAGTGCATTGATTACTAATTCACTTGCAGATGCAGAGTCGTCGGTAACAAGGCAGTAGATTTTCCGTAGATTTAAACCTCCGTCAGAGAGAGAAGTATTTAAATTGTCATACAGAGAATATACAAATTTTTGAATAGGACGTTGATTGTTAAGGGCTTTCATGCGCCCATCATTATATCGGTATGAAGCGAATGTCTTTCCAATGCAAAAATCTCCGGCGATGCAACTGGATATGAGATTGGCTGATGTAACATCTCCTCCTCCGTTGTAACGGAGATCTAGAATTAACTCTTCTATACCTTGGTTTTTAAATTCTTTGAATACATCGAATAGTTCCTGATCAAAGCCGGATTCAAAGGCCGAATATACCAAATAACCGGTCTGTCCGTTGACTTGGTGATGAATGATTGGATTTACATAAATAGGTCCGGAGTCTATTGTATATACTTTTCCATCTTTGTCTTTAACTTCTATAGAAGTTGGAGAGGACGGCTGCATCAATTTAGAGTAATACGTTTGCACATTAGACGTTGTTATCTTTTGATTGTTTATTTCGGCTATTTCCATTCCACGTTTTAGCCCTGCTTTATCGGCAGATGATCCTTTATGTACTCCTTGTATGACAAAAACAATATTGGAAGTATTACGGGTTTGAACGGCTACAAAGTTTACGAACCCATAATTATACTCTAAGTTTTTTTTCTCCTTGGCACTTCGGGAAGATTGTAAATCCGGATCTAGCTTTTGGATAAATGAAAATAATGAATAGGTACCATTACTATTGCGTTTTTTGTCCAATGTATTAGTAGTCATGCTTAGCAATGTGTTTCTTAAAAAGGCATCATAAGCTTGCTTGAAATTGGGAGTTAGTAATTTATAATCATCATTCCACAAGTATTTTTCCTTCAAATATTGATCTACGCTATAGTTGATTTCGTATCCTTCTACATTATCATTACTCAACTGGATTTTTATATTGCTGGTAGAGGAATATCCATTTACTTTAATCGTAATGGTACCTTGCTCCTGAGAAGACTTGTGTACCGTAATTTTTATGGTGTTTTTCCCGGAGTTTCCTGCATCATTATCTAATGATAATAATGCGGCAGAACTGTTTTGAGCAGTCCAGCTGGACAGAGTTGTGAAAGTAAAAGTGAGGGTTTGCTCTGCTGAGGCAAAATATGTTTGGTTAGTAGACCAGCTTTGTTCTGTAATTCCACTACCTCGCAGTAGAGTGTCATCATCTTTACATGATATGTTGAGGAGTAATAAAACGGTCAAAAGACCAAGTAACTTGACATACTGTATTTTCTTCATAAAATTAAAGGTGTTTTTTATATAGCAAACTCAAAGGTAATGTTTTCTTCTTTAGGATGTATGTATTATATCAATAAATATTCTACCTCTTTAAACATATAGCCTCTTTTTCTCAGCGTTTCGTCTTCCAGTATGAGTCTTCCTTCGGGCTCTACACAAACAATTCTCGCAAAGAATTCTCCATCAGGGTCTTTATACCGATGCATCCCTTCTTTTCTGAAAAGCGCTTTTTCATATCGGTTGGCTATAAATTCAGTATCATCGTTTCGGAGTAATTCATAATAAGATTGAACGCGGAGCATGATATTTCTGAGAATCCCGAAAATTTCATATTGTTTTCCTGTGATTTGTTGAAGCGAAACCGGGTTTGGGGCTGAACTGTGGAATGCTTCCTGGTTCACGTTGATTCCGATGCCGGAAATGCTTTGTCTGATAGTACGTCCCATCAGATCATTTTCGATCAGCATGCCACATATTTTTTTATTTTTCCAGTAAATGTCATTCGGCCATTTGATGGAAATATCGTCCGTATAGCTATCCAGTTCCTCTTTAATAGCCAGCGACATAACTTGGGAAATTAAAAACTGCCGGCGCGCTTCCAGAAACTCTGGAAAAAGAACAAAACTGAAAAGAAGATTTTTCCCGGGCTCAGACTCCCACGAATTGCCACGTTGTCCACGTCCGGATGTCTGGAAGTCGGCAACTACCGTCGTGAATTCTGCAACTTCCTGCTGTTTGGAACAAAGAGTCTGCAGATAGCTGTTTGTAGAGTTTGTCTCACTGATATGAATCAATGGAACAGGAAATAGTGTATCAAGGGAGGGCATCATATTCAGCACGCAGTTTTTTAGTGAATTTTTTGATGACCTCTTCATAAGAATGATCAACGAGTTCTTTGATAAGTTTGTCATCCGCATCCATACCGAAGTTGATTCTATTCCAGTATTTCTTGTTGAAATGGCTGGCACCTTCGATACTTGTATAATAGTCACGCAATTCGATGGCACGTTCCGGGTCACATTTCAGTGCGATAGAGTTTGCTCCTTCCAAGTCGATGAGGGCAAACATTTTATTCATCACCTTTATTACAAGTGATACGTCATCGAATGGAAATGATTCGGTTGCCCCTTTTTTGCTTAAACAGTACTCCCTGATAGTTTCTACATTCATAAGTCTTTCAATTCTATGTTTTTGCTCTTTATTAAAATACTTGTTCTATATTAAAATAAAGGAGGATAAAAAGCTTCCTTTATATGGTCTATTCTGAAATTTCCGTTCTCACTGATTACAGTTATAATATCAAAGCGTACCGGAACATCTATTTGAAATAGTTTCATGTAGGTGTCTGCTGCACGCACCGTTCGTTTAATCTTTGGTAAATCTACCGCCTCTTCCGGTTGGGCAAACAGAGTATTACTGCGTGTTTTTACTTCTACTATCACCAGTTCATTCTTTTTAGCAGCTACGATATCCAGCTCAAGGTGTCCCTTTCTCCAGTTCCTGTGGCGGATAAGATAACCATGTTCTTCGAGATAGGCTACTGCGGCATTTTCCCCTGCTTTCCCTAATTCATTGTGTTCAGCCATCTTTTTTTGCAAATTTACAGCTTTTATTCTTTGTTTTTACAGAAGTAAAAGTAATTTTGCAGAAGATATGAGAAAAAGGAGCAAAAAGTGCCTGAAAATGCATGCTGAGTATACCAAACGGGAACGGCGAATGAGCATTTTGTTAAGCGAAGACGAGCAGCTGATTGTCGATCGTTATCTGGAAAAATATAAGATAACGAATAAGTCGCGCTGGCTTCGTGAAACGATTCTTATGTTTATCCATAAAAATATGGAAGAAGATTATCCTACCCTCTTCGGAGAACATGATATGAGACGCTGATTATGACACTGGACGATACTTATTTTATGAAACAGGCATTGATAGAGGCAGGCAAGGCTGCAGAGCGGGGAGAAGTTCCTGTAGGGGCAGTGGTTGTCTGTAAAGAGCGAATCATTGCCCGTGCCCATAACCTGACAGAAACATTGAATGATGTGACAGCCCATGCTGAAATGCAGGTTATTACTGCTGCGGCCAATGTGCTTGGCGGAAAGTACCTGAACGAATGTACACTGTATGTCACCGTAGAGCCCTGTGTGATGTGTGCCGGTGCTATTGCCTGGGCACAAACGGGAAAACTTGTTTTTGGTGCGGAAGATGATAAACGCGGGTATCAGCGATATGCGGCACAAGCGCTGCATCCTAAAACGGTAGTTGTAAAAGGTATCCTTGCAGACGAATGTGCTGCACTGATGAAGGAATTCTTCGCATCCCGAAGAAAATAAATTGCATTATTTTACTTCCTCAAAATCCACGTATTCACCATCATCCTGAGTGAATATTTTCTTATGTTTGGTTCTCGGTCTGTTTTCAGAGAAAATTTCTTCTTCGTTATCTGTACGGTTATCGATGTTCTGAGTGTAGCCGGGACGGCTTTGCTGCTGGTTGTTTTGTCCACTATCCGTCTGCTTCGTCCGGGAAGACGAACCACGACCAAGCCCGAAGATGGCTCTTAATATAAATCCGACAATCGAAAGGCCAAATATGACAATGGCAGCCAGAAAAAGAAGTAAAAATAAAAATATATGCATTGGGCGATGATTTTATGTTGTAACTTCGATGAAACTCATAGTACAACAAACGTGCCAAGAGATTGTTTATTTACTTTTTCTTGTAAAAAGTGAAAGTAAAATATACCAGACAATGATTGCTGCGAAGCTGCTAATACCCAAGAAAATGAGGAATGGGATACATACAATCAAGAAAATGAAACTGATTTTATTAGTACTCCATGAAAGATTCTTAAACTTCAGCGAGAACATCGGTATCTCTGACACCAGTAACCATGAAAACAGACAAACCAATAGAAGAATGTAGACAGGATGGCAGTTTTCGGAGACCAAGAAGTCATGTGCTCCCACGACGAAAGAACCCCAGAACAAAGCGTTTGCCGGAACAGGGAGGCCAATGAAAGAACTGGTCTGGCGGGTATCATTGTTGAACTTTGCCAGTCGCAACGCTGAGAATACGGAAATCAGGAAGGCTGCATAAGGCAGGTAAGGAGCTATGAATTCCATACTTGCCGGATAGTACATCTCTTTTAATAAGGAGAATACAATCAGCGAAGGGGCCACACCGAAACTTACATCATCAGCAAGTGAATCCAAGTCTTTTCCGATGATTGAGTGTGCATTCAGAACACGAGCCAGCATGCCGTCGAAGAAATCGAAGACAGCGCTCAGAATAATAAAAAGCAGTGCCAGGTCATATCGGGCTTCGAAAGCCATGACACAAGCGATACAACCGGAGAAAAGGTTCAGGCAGGTTACTGTATTCGGAATATTGTTCTTTATAACATTTGTCATTGTGACCGAATTATTTAAGTTTGGCGATAACCGTTTGGTTACCGGTCGTTAGTTGTCCCATGTTGACACAGACTTCCGTGCCGAGGGGCAGATATACATCCACACGGGAACCGAATTTGATGAACCCCATGTGTTCGTCGATATAGCATTCTTCTCCTACTTCAGCGTAGGTGACAATGCGGCGTGCCACGGCTCCCGCAATTTGTCGGGTCAGCACTTCCACTCCTTCCGGAGTTTCTATAACTACTGTAGAGCGTTCGTTCTCCGTACTTGCTTTGGGCAGCCATGCTTTCATGAAATTACCGTTGTGGTGGGCTACTTTTTTAATAGTGCCGTCCACCGGGTACCAGTTCGCATGTACGTTTACGATGCTCATGAAGATAGAGATCATCAGTCGACGGTCATGAAAATATTCGTTTTCGTCTACTTCTTCAATGACTACGATTTTGCCGTCGGCAGGAGCAACGACTATTTTCTCCGTATCCTTCCCGAAAAGTCGAATCGGACAGCGGAAGAAGTTAACCATCAGCAGATATACTGCAATACTGGCTACTGCTACCACATAAAAAGGAATTTTGCAATCTATTCCCCAGTAAAGAGCCGCATTGATCAGTAGCAATAGCAAAAAGCTAGCCCATAATATATGTGTTCCTTCGCGGTGAATACGTATCTTTTTTAATTTCTTTAGTCGGCCCATGAATGCTGTTTAATGATATTGTGTGCAAAAATATACTTATTTTAAAAAAACAGCAAGTAAATGAGCAGAGAAATGCGAGTGTTGATAACTTTTTGAGGATTATTTTTGTTTATAACGCGGGAGGTAGTAATTTTATGCCTTCAAATTAACTACTTATCATTATGCAGGATTTCGTTCATTTACACGTTCATACGCAATATTCTCTACTGGATGGTCAGGCAAGTGTCGCCCGTCTGGTAGATAAAGCCATGAAAAATGGGATGAAGGGTATTGCCGTGACCGATCATGGAAATATGTTCGGCATCAAGGAATTTACGAACTATGTCAATAAGAAGAATAGCGGTCCGAAAGGGGAAATCAAGGATCTGAAGAAGCGGATTGCAGGGATTGAAGCCGGCACAGTGGAATGTGAGGATAAGGAGGCGGAGATAGCTGCCTGCAAGGCGAAGATCGTGGAGGCGGAGAACAAGCTCTTTAAACCGATTATCGGTTGTGAGATGTACGTCGCCCGCCGTACGATGGACTTGAAAGAAGGGAAGCCGGACCAAAGCGGTTATCACCTGATTGTACTTGCCAAGAATGAGAAAGGTTATCATAACCTTATTAAATTAGTATCGCACGCGTGGACGCGCGGGTACTATATGCGTCCGCGTACCGACCGCAGTGAGCTGGAGAAGTATCACGAAGGTCTGATTGTCTGCTCGGCGTGTCTGGGTGGCGAGGTGCCGAAGCGTATTACCGCAGGGCAGTTTGCCGAAGCCGAAGAAGCGATCCAATGGTATAAGAACCTGTTTGGTGATGACTACTATCTGGAGATGCAGCGCCATAAGGCGACTGTACCCCGTGCCAATCATGAATGTTATCCGCTACAGGTAAATGTGAACAAATACTTGCAGGAGTATGCCCGGAAGTATAATATCAAGCTGATCTGCACCAACGACGTCCATTTTGTGGATGAAGAGAATGCCGAGGCGCACGACCGTCTGATCTGTCTGAGTACAGGCAAAGACCTGGATGACCCGACTCGTATGCTGTATACCAAACAGGAATGGATGAAGACCCGTGAAGAGATGAATGAACTCTTTGCAGATATTCCCGAGGCACTAAGCAATACGCTGGAAATTCTAGATAAAGTCGAATATTATTCGATTGACCATGCACCTATCATGCCTACCTTCGCTATTCCCGAAGACTTCGGGACAGAAGAAGGATATCGTGCCAAATATACGGAGAAAGACCTGTTCGATGAGTTTACACAGGACGAAAATGGTAATGTGGTGCTGAGCGAAGAGGAAGGACAGGCCAAGATCAAACGTCTGGGGGGATATGAGAAACTGTATCGTATCAAACTTGAAGGCGACTATCTGGCAAAGTTAGCATTTGACGGTGCGAAAAGAATATATGGCGACCCTTTGTCGGAAGAAGTGAAAGAACGGCTCAACTTCGAGTTGTACATCATGAAAACGATGGGTTTCCCTGGATACTTCTTGATAGTGCAGGACTTTATCAATGCCGCACGCTCGGAACTGGGCGTATCGGTAGGGCCCGGACGTGGTTCGGCTGCCGGTTCGGCAGTGGCTTACTGTCTGGGTATCACCAAGATCGACCCTATCCAATACGACTTGCTGTTCGAGCGTTTCTTGAATCCGGACCGTATTTCGTTGCCCGATATCGATGTGGACTTCGATGACGACGGTCGTGGTGAAGTGCTTCGCTGGGTAACCAATAAATATGGTCAGGAAAAAGTAGCGCATATCATCACGTATGGTACGATGGCTACCAAACTGGCTATCAAAGACGTTGCCCGTGTACAGAAACTTCCTCTCTCGGAGTCCGACCGTCTGGCAAAGCTGGTTCCGGATAAAATCCCGGACAAGAAGTTGAACCTGCGGAATGCCATCGAATACGTCCCCGAACTGCAAGCGGCTGAGGCATCGTCCGACCCGTTGGTGCGAGACACTCTTAAGTATGCCAAAATGCTTGAAGGTAACGTTCGTGGTACCGGTGTGCATGCCTGCGGTACGATTATCTGTCGTGACGACATTACCGACTGGGTGCCTGTAAGTACGGCCGACGATAAGGAAACGGGCGAAAAGATGCTCGTTACCCAGTATGAAGGTTCGGTGATCGAGGATACCGGATTGATCAAGATGGACTTCCTCGGATTGAAAACATTGTCTATTATTAAGGAGGCGGTTGAGAATATCCGTCTGAGTCGTAGTCTGGAGATAGACGTAGACCAGATCGATATTACCGATCCGGCAACTTACAAATTATATAGTGACGGACGTACCATCGGAACATTCCAGTTTGAATCTGCCGGAATGCAGAAGTACCTGCGCGAATTGCAGCCTTCTACCTTCGAAGATTTGATCGCTATGAATGCCCTCTATCGTCCGGGTCCGATGGATTATATTCCGGACTTCATCGACCGTAAGCATGGCCGTAAGCCGATTGAATATGACATTCCGGTGATGGAGAAATATCTGAAAGATACGTATGGCATTACGGTCTATCAGGAACAGGTGATGCTTTTGTCACGTCTGCTGGCGGACTTTACCCGTGGTGAGTCCGATGCTCTTCGCAAAGCGATGGGTAAGAAGCTGCGTGATAAGCTGGATCACATGAAGCCTAAGTTTATCGAAGGCGGACGCAAGAACGGGCATGACCCGAAAGTACTTGAAAAGATTTGGACCGACTGGGAAAAGTTTGCCTCTTATGCGTTCAACAAATCGCACGCTACTTGCTACTCTTGGGTAGCTTATCAGACAGCCTATCTGAAAGCGAACTACCCGTCGGAATACATGGCGGCTGTCATGAGCCGAAGTTTGTCCAACATTACCGATATCACGAAGCTGATGGACGAATGCAAGGCAATGGGTATCCAGACGCTCGGTCCGGATGTGAATGAGAGTAACCTGAAGTTTACGGTCAACCATGACGGTAATATCCGTTTCGGACTGGGAGCGGTGAAAGGCGTAGGCGAAGCCGCTGTGCAAAGCATTGTAGAAGAACGTAATGCCAACGGACCATTCAAAGGTATCTTTGATTTCGTACAACGTGTCAATCTGAATGCCTGCAATAAAAAGAATATGGAATGTCTGGCGTTGGCGGGAGGTTTCGACAGTTTCCCTGAATTGAAGCGGGAGCAGTATTTTGCCGTCAACTCTAAGGGCGAAGTATTCCTCGAAACCTTAATGCGATACGGCAACCGCTATCAGGAAGACAAGAGAGCTGCCATCAATTCATTGTTCGGCGGAGCGAATGTCGTCGATATCGCCACCCCCGAAATTCCTCAGGGAGTAGAGCGCTGGGGCGACCTCGAACGTCTGAACAAGGAACGCGACCTGGTAGGTATTTACCTTTCCGCCCATCCGCTGGATGAGTTCGCGATTGTGCTGGATCACGTCTGCAATACCCATATGGCAGATTTGGAAGATAAAGCAGCTCTGGCAGGCCGGGAGATTACAATGGGGGGCATTGTGACCAGTGTCCGTCGTGGAGTCAGCAAGAATGGTAATCCGTATGGTATTGCCAAGATCGAAGATTATTCGGGCTCTACGGAAATACCTTTCTGGGGAAATGACTGGGTGACTTATCAGGGATATCTGAATGAAGGCACGTTCCTGTATATCAAAGCCCGTTGTCAGGCCAAGCAATGGCGGCAGGACGAGCTGGAAGTCAAGATCACTTCAATGGAACTTCTGCCCGATGTGAAAGAAGAATTGGTGCAGAAGATCACCATTATCATTCCTCTGTCAGTGTTAAATTCGGGACTTATTACCGAGCTGGCGACTTTGACCAAAGAACATCCCGGTAATACAGAACTCTATTTCAAGGTGACGGACGATACGGACAGCCGTATGTCGGTCGATCTGATTTCCCGTCCGGTCAGGCTTTCGGTAGGCAGAGATTTAATAACATATTTAAAGGAGCGCCCCGAACTTGGATTCCGTATAAATTGATTATCTTTGTAGCGCAAATCTACAAACGAAGTAATACATAATAATTAATACTTAATACTTAAAAAGAAATGGCTTTAGAAATTACAGACAGCAACTATAAGGAAATCCTTGCAGAAGGAAAGCCTGTTGTGGTGGATTTTTGGGCTCCCTGGTGTGGCCCTTGTAAAATGGTGGCTCCTATTATTGAAGAATTGGCTGCGGAGTTTGAAGGACAAGTCATCATCGGTAAATGCGATGTGGATGATAACAGCGATGTGGCTGCCGAATACGGTATCCGCAACATTCCTACTGTTTTGTTCTTCAAGAATGGTGAGATTGTAGACAAGCAGGTAGGCGCAGTCGCCAAACCGGTATTCGTGGAAAAAGTGAAGAACCTTCTCTAGACTTTGTCTAATATTTAATACTTATTACTTAATACTTACAACCATGGGACTGGAAGATGATTTTTTATTAGAAGATGCCGATGACGAAAAGACCGTCGAGTTTATCAAGAACTATCTGCCTCAGGAACTGAAAGAGAAGTTCGAGGATGATGAACTGTACTATTTTCTCGATCTGATAGACGAGTACTATTCAGAAAGTGGCATTCTTGACGCTCAGCCCGATAACGACGGCTACGTAAACATCGACTTGGAAGAGGTCGTAGCTTACATCGTGAAAGAAGCCAAGAAGGACGACATGGGAGAATATGATCCCGAAGAAATCCTTTTTGTAGTTCAGGGAGAAATGGAATATGGAAACTCTCTGGGGCAGGTGGACTAATTGTCGCTAGTCACCACTGTAGATAAATGAAAGGAATAATAGCCTGAAAGACGTGAATCTTTCAGGCTATTTCTTTTTGTCTTTACTATTTGAAATTTCAATATTTTAATATAAAAAGGAACAAAGTTGTGTTTTTATTAATACCTTTGTTCTATATCGTTTTAACCAATAATCTCGCCTTATGAAGATAAAATTGCTGACATTACTACTTTTTATGGTAACTTCCGTGACAGGACAACAAACTTATTTTATCTCTTCCTGTGGAAATGACTCTGCCGACGGTTCATTGGACAGTCCCTTATTGCATATTCATGAAGCTATCGAAAGAGGAGAGAATTCCGACGATCAGGAGATTCATGTCTATATTCGGGAAGGAAAGTATTATTTGGACACATCCTTGGTTATTGATGCCGATAAGTGGAAGAATAAAAGACTGACACTGTCAGCTTATAATAATGAATCGGTTGTTCTAAGTGGAGCCAGGAAACTTTCCCTCAATTGGGTGAAACAGAAAAACGGAATATGGAAAAGCAAGACAGAAGCCGGTAAGGGTGATCAACTGTTTGTTGACGGAGAAAAAAGGATTCTTGCCCGTTATCCTAATTTTGAAGAAGGTGCCATTTTTAATGGAACGGCTGCCGATGCGATTGCACCAGCCCGTGTCAAGAGATGGAAATCTCCCGAAGGTGGTTTTATCCATACGTTACATGCCAGAGACTGGGGGGATATGCATTATGTAATTACAGGAAAAGACGACAAAGGTGTTCTTTTTGAGGGCGGATATCAGAATAACCGTCCGTCAAATATGCATGATAAGTATCGGTTTGTGGAAAATATATACGAAGAACTCGATGCACCCGGAGAATGGTTTCTAGATGGAAAAGCCGGATATTTGTACTATTATCCTTATTCGGATGAAAATATAGATGATGCGGTGTTTGAAATAGCTGAAATTCCAAGTTTGATTAAAATTAAAGGGGTTGAAAATGAGTGGATTAGTGACGTGACGATAAGAGGAATTTGCTTTAGCCAGACCTCCCGTACTTTCATGGCCGACTATGAGTCGTTATTGCGTAGTGACTGGGCAATTTATCGGGGAGCAGCCGTTTTTATAGAGAATGCGGAGCGTTGCCGTATTGAGGATTGCGAATTTACCGGTTTGGGTGGTAATGCCATTTTTCTTAGCCGTCACATCGACGACTGTGTTGTCAAAGGGAACTATATTCATCAGATTGGCGCGAGTGCGGTATGTATCGTAGGAGATACTTCTACTGTACGTTCGGGAGTGTTTAAATATGAACACTCCGTTCCTTATGAGTTGATGGATAAAGTACCCGGTCCGAAAAATGAATTTTATCCTCGCCAATGTCTTGTGGAAGACAATCTTATCCATGATATTGGACTGATAGAGAAACAGGTGGCCGGTGTTCAGATTCAAGTGGCAAGAGGAATCAATGTACGACACAATACCATATACCGAGTTCCGAGAGCTGCTATCAATATCGGAGACGGTTCGTTCGGAGGACATGTTATTGAATATAACGATGCGTTTGCCACTGTATTGGAAACAAGTGATCACGGGGCATTCAATTCGTGGGGAAGAGACCGTTTCTGGCATCCTTCCTATGAAAAAATGAGTCTTATGGTTGCAGAGCATCCTGAACTGATTTTGCTGGATGCCCTTTTCACTACTTATATCCGTTATAACAGGTTCCGTTGTGACCACGGTTGGGATATCGATTTGGATGATGGCAGTTCGAATTTTCATATATACGGGAATGTCTGTTTGCATGGAGGAATTAAATTGCGTGAAGGTTTCAATCGTGTTGTGGAGAATAATATCTTGATCAACAATACTCTGCATCCCCATTTATGGTTTCAGAATTGCGGTGATATTGTCCGGCGTAACGTGTTTACACAAGCCTATCTTCCCATTGAGTTAAAAAGTTGGGGGAAGATGGTCGATTATAATTTTTTCTCTTCGGAGAATGCTTTGAAGCAAGTGCAAAAAGATGGCACCGATGCACATAGTACAAGCGGAACACTCCTTTTTGACGATTATCAACATTATAATTTTGCTTTATCGAATACTTCCAAAGCCTTTGAAATTGGTTTTGAGAATATTCCCCAGAATGTTTTCGGAGTGTATTCTCCTCGTTTGAAACGGAAGGCTGAAAAGCCCGAACTTTCCGAGCTGCTTGTTTCAGATTCTGCCAATACCAATCAGACCTATTTGTGGGAAAAGACCGAAATCCGATTGGTCAATGGTTTGGGCGATCGGTCAGCTTATGGTTTGCCTGATGAAAAAGGATGTATTATATTAAAAATGAATAATGCAGTCAATATACAGGATGCAGGATTGAAAGAAAATGATGTAATTTATTCAATTTATGGAGAAGTTATTGATTCTGTAGAAACATTGGTACGGTTGACTAATAAATATAAATGGAGAAAGGCACTACTATTGGAGTGTTTTAGAAATCAGCAGAAGTTGAAGGTTTCTTTAGTTTTAGATTAACTGTTTTTTGAGCTGGAAATTAAAGAGGGATATTCTCAAACTGCTAGAAATAAGACAATTCATTCGTTATGTGGAAAGACGACAGCTTGTGTAAGTTCTTATTTTAAATTTCCTCCAACGCATAATACTGATAATCCCTAAGTACCGTTTGAAGGAACTTTTCCTGATTATTCTCTCGTGGGGTAACAGATAAGATTTCCTGTACCTTTTTGGCGAGTAATGTGACGCGCCTTACCCGATCCTTTTCACCGGATTCCAATGTCCGGGTGATCACATTCACCTGTTCCAGTGATAAATCGGCAGATTGTGGATACGTTGGGTGATAATTTTTAGTCAGATAATCAAATTCATCGAGGCTGACGTGTATCTTGCGATAATTCTTCTCTTTAATCACCATCGTTCCGGCTGCCAGGTCACCCAGTCTCTGACTGTTTTTAGTCAGCAGGACGACTAAGAGCCCCAATCCTCCTGTAGCAGGACCATCAATAATGAATAGAAGCCAACGCAACAGATAAGCACTGATGCTGGGAGTAGAACCGTCTGATTTTACGACACGTATATTCATCAGACGTTTCCCGAAACTTTGTCCGTGATTGAACATCTCACAGAGAAACGAGTAAAAAAGTACAGGCAAATAGACGAGGCACAGAAAGAAGACCGTGCCGACTCCGGAGGATAAGTGCAGTTTGACAATGAGTGTCGTTACAGAATATAGATAAATCACGATCAGAAAATAATCGATGACCAAAGCCAGCAATCGTTCGCCGATACTGGCGGGCGTTTGGCTGATTCGAACAAACTGACCGGTAATAATCGTAGATTCTGCCATTCTTGGTTAAACATTTTTAGGTTTAAGTTGCAAATATATCATAATTCTTTTACTTTTGCTTTCGGTTTCGGACAAAACTTATCCGAAATCTCTGAAAAGCATGAAGGAAGTAACGTTTATCCGTCGGAATATCGAGAAATGGAAAGAGACCGAGAAGGTGGTGGAACAGGCTGCAACTCTGTCCCCTGACCAACTGGCCGACGCCTATACGGAGTTGACTGCCGACCTTGCTTTTGCCCAGACTCATTTCCCGACTTCCCGCATTACCATTTATTTAAATAATCTCGCTTCAGCCCTGCATAATGAAATCTATCGGAGCAAACGCGAGAAGTGGACACGGATTATCACCTTTTGGACGCAGGAAGTGCCGCAAACCATGTACGATGCCCGCCGGGAGTTATTAACTTCCTTTATTATCTTTGCGGTCTGCATGCTGATCGGGGCTGTTTCTGCTGCCAACGATTCTGAGTTTGTACGTCTGATATTAGGAAACAGGTATGTGGATATGACGCTGGATAATATCGCCAGAGGTGAACCGATGGCAGTATACAATGGCTCTCCCGAAGCTCCGATGTTTTTGGGCATTACAATCAATAATGTGAGAGTATCTTTCCTGTGTTTTGCATCGGGTATATTGACCAGCTTTGGTACAGGCTTCATTCTCCTTCAAAATGGAATCATGGTAGGGGCATTTCAGACGTTCTTTTATGAACATGGTTTGCTCAAGGAGGCTGCTCTTGCTATCTGGTTGCACGGGACGCTTGAAATATGGTCGATTATAGTAGCCGGTGCCGCCGGACTTGCTTTAGGTAACGGCTGGCTGTTTCCCGGAACTTACTCCAGGCTGGAATCGTTCCGCAGAGGAGCGAAAAGAGGGTTGAAGATTGTGATCGGTACGGTACCTGTGTTTATTATGGCAGGATTTATTGAAGGCTTTATCACCCGCCACACTGAACTTCCCGATATGTTGAGGCTCGGAATCATCCTGACATCCCTTGCATTTATTATCTTTTACTATATTTACTTACCAAATAGAAAAAAAAATGGAATCACAGAAACCTAAGGTTGCAATGTACGTGAAACGTTCCTTTGGTGAAAAGTTGAACGCTTCTTTTGACTTCATAAAAGAGAACTGGAAACTGTTGTTGAAGTTCATTACTTATCTGCTTTTGCCGGTAAGCCTTATTCAGGCATTGAGCTTGAACGGGCTGATGGGAGGAGCGCTGAAAATATCTGCAGTGGCCAATACTACTGCCATGGCTGCCAGTCCGAGTTCCTTAGTGGGATTCATGTCCTATTACGGTCTATATATGCTTGTCTTTATGATAGGGACTATCTTATTGACTTCCTTGATCTATGCAATGATCCGGACTTATAATGAACGGGAAGAACGATTGGAGGGAATCACATTGGGGAGTTTGAAACCTTTGCTGTTTCACAATATAAAGAAATTGCTTATACTGACACTTTTCGGTATCCTGCTGGTACTCATCGTGGGGGTTGTGATAGGTGTTCTCGCTGCTTTATCCCTGTTCACTTTGTTTCTGACCATTCCTGTTATTATTGCATTCACCGTGCCGCTTGCCTTATGGGCGCCCATCTACTTGTTTGAGGACATTACCGTGATGGAGGCTTTCAAAAAAACATTCCGACTCGGGTTTGCCACATGGGGAGGCATCTTTCTGATCTCTTTAATTATGGGAATCATAGCCAATGTATTGCAGAGCGTTACCATGATGCCGTGGTATATCGCTACGCTGGTGAAATATTTCTTCTCTATGAGTGATGCGGGAAGTGAGACGACCGTATCGGCAGGATATAGTTTTCTCCTTTATCTGCTTGGCATTGTTCAGGCATTCGGTGCTTATGTTTCGATGATCTTCACCTATGTCGGATTAGCCTATCAGTACGGACACGCTTCGGAGGTAGTAGATAGCGTCACTGTAGAAAGTGATATCGATAATTTTGATAAACTCTAAACTAATATTTAAGAATAGATGCTGACATCCCCGGCTGATACATTGGTTTGCGACACCGTGCAGATTGCCAAATGGCAATCCAACCCGGCGTATGACTACAATCGTGAACTGATTACGCCTGAAATTAATGTCTTTGAATGGTTTCGCAGGCAGTTTGGGGAATTGTTACAAAAGATATTCGGCAGCCGTTTTGCCGAAGAATATTCCGGACTTATATTGATCTGTCTGGCCATTGTTATTTTGGTGCTTATTATATGGTTTCTTTATAAGAAGCGTCCGGAGTTATTCATGCGTTCGCCTAAAAATAAGCTCCCTTATGAGATAGAGGAAGATACGATTTACGGTGTCGATTTTCCGGGAGGGATTGCCGATGCGCTGTCCCGTTCCGATTATCGGGAGGCAGTGCGGTTACTTTATTTGCAGACGTTGAAGCGGCTTAGTGATGAGAAACGCATTGACTGGCAGCCCTACAAAACACCGACACAATATATCAATGAAGTACGGATACCCGTATTCCGCCAGTTGACCAATCATTTCCTGCGGGTACGTTACGGTAATTTTGAGGCTACGAGGGAACTTTTTGACTCTATGAAGTCTTTGCAGGAAGAAATAGGGAAAGGGGGGAACTCATGAAGGGGAGCCGTTGGTTTATCATCTTTATAGGTGCTTTTCTGCTAGTGATGTTTGCCATAGAATATCACTTGCCGAAGAAGTTTGTATGGACACCTACCTTTAGCCACTATGATGAGCAGCCTTTCGGATGTGCTGTGTTCGATAGCCTGCTGACTGTTTCCTTGCCTTCGGGATACACGCTGTCCCGAAAGACCTTTTATCAGTTGGAGCAGGAAGATACAGCCCATCATAAAGGAATACTTCTGATAGCCAGTAACCTGCCTTTCAGTAAGGTCGATATTGATGCTCTGCTCAAAATGGCAGACCGGGGGAATAAGATCATGCTGGTAAGCAGCTCTTTTACTAAGCTTCTGGAAGACACCTTGAAGTTTGATTGCACTTATTCTTATTTCAGATCGGTCGATTTGAAGAAATATGCCGCTTCGTTGTTAAAGCGGGACAGTATATATTGGATCGGTGATCCGAAAGTCTATCCGCAACAGATATTCCGTTTTTATCCGCAGTTCTGCAAATCCTATTTTCGTCAATATGACTCGTTGCCGGTACGGAAATTGGCCGAGATTGATTTGGCAAAAGATATGGGGAATGCATTGGATGAACTGGACTCTACGACAGTTTCCCGCAATTATCATCCGTTGGTAGCTATGGTTCGTCCGTGGGGGAAGGGAGAAGTCGTTTTGGTTTCCACTCCTTTGCTTTTTACCAACTACGGAGTGCTGGACGAGAAAAATGCGACTTATATATTCCGTATATTATCGCAGATAGGAGAGTTGCCTGTCGTCCGTACCGAAGGATATATGACAGAAACTGCTCAGACGCAGCGATCTCCTTTGCGTTATTTTCTGTCGCAAAGACCGCTTCGCTGGGCGATATACCTGTCGATGTTTGCCATATTACTCTTTATGGTGTTTACGGCGCGAAGACGGCAGCGGGCCATACCCGTAGTGCATGAACCGGAAAACAAATCCCTTGAATTCACCAAGCTGATAGGTACGCTTTATTACCAAAAGCATGACCATGCGAATCTGGTTCATAAGAAGTTTACCTATTTTGCAGAAGTGTTGAGGAGAGAGATTCAGGTCGATGTGGAAGAAGTGGCGGATGATGAGCGCTCTTTCCATCGGATTGCTCAGAAGACAGGGATGAGTGTAGAAGAAATCAGTAAGTTTATCCGCGAAATCAGACCGGTGATTTATGGAGGACGGGTCCTTTCCGGTGAGGAAATGAAGGGATTTATTGACAAAATGAATGAAATAATCAATCATATTTAAAGAAGATATTTATGGAAGAGAATACAGAACAGCGAGTAGATTTAACTCTCTTTTCCGGGAAGATACAGGAATTGAAAGATCAGATTGCTTCCGTTATTGTGGGTCAGGAACAGACGGTGGATTTGGTACTGACGGCAATCCTTGCCAATGGTCATGTGCTGATAGAAGGAGTGCCGGGAGTGGCAAAGACATTGCTTGCCCGCCTGACAGCCCGCCTGATTGATGCGGATTTCAGCCGTATCCAGTTCACACCGGACTTGATGCCGAGTGACGTATTGGGTACCACTGTGTTCAATATGAAAACCAATGAGTTTGACTTTCATCAGGGACCGATCTTTGCTGATATCGTACTGGTGGACGAGATCAACCGTGCTCCTGCCAAAACACAGGCAGCCCTGTTCGAGGTGATGGAAGAGCGTCAGATCAGCATTGACGGTATTACTCATAAGATGGGAGAGCTTTATACCATTCTTGCTACACAGAATCCGGTGGAACAGGAGGGAACCTATAAACTTCCCGAAGCGCAGCTCGACCGCTTTTTGATGAAAATAACGATGGATTATCCTTCGCTGGAGGAGGAAGTAAATATTCTGGAACGTCACCATACGAACGCTTCATTAATTAAGCTGGACGATATCAAGCCTGCCATCACCAAAGAAGAGCTCTTGTCACTGCGTGCTTTGATGAATCAGGTATTTGTAGACCGTACATTACTCCAGTATATAGCATTGATTGTGCAGCAGACGCGTACCAGCAAAGCCGTATATCTTGGTGCTTCTCCGCGTGCTTCTGTGGCGATGCTGCAATCTTCCAAAGCGTATGCCCTTTTGCAGGGACGCGACTTTGTGACACCGGAAGATATTAAGTTTGTTGCTCCGTATGTACTTCAGCATCGTCTCATTCTGACGGCAGAAGCGGAAATGGAAGGATATTCTCCGGTAAAAGTAACCCAACGTTTGATCGATAAAGTAGAGGTTCCCAAATAATAACCGGATCTCTATAATTCGTAACTTAAAACTCAGAACCTGAAATTGTACTTAACCCGTCGTTTCTATATTGCCCTTATTCTGGTTATCCTGTTGTTGGGTAGCGGATATCTGTTTGCTCCGTTTTTTAGATTCGGGCAGTGGGCGCTCTTAGCCTTGTTTCTATTTGTGTTGGCAGATGGATATGCTCTCTATCAGACCAAAGGGATTCAGGCATCCCGTCGATGTGCTGACCGTTTCTCCAATGGGGATGATAATGAAGTGAGTATCCGTGTCGAAAGTACTTATCCGCGTCCGATCTCGTTGGAGATCATAGATGAAATACCTTTTATCTTCCAGAATCGGGATATCAGCTTCCGGACGACTCTCCAGCCGGACGAAGGGAAAACGATCCGTTATCATCTTCGCCCGACCCGTCGCGGCGTTTACTCTTTCGGACAAATCCGCGTATTTGTAACCGGTAAGATCGGTTTGCTTTCTCGTCGGTACACGTGTGGGAAGCCACAGGATATCAAAGTATACCCTTCCTACCTGATGCTTCACCGGTATGAATTGCTGGCAATGAGTGATAATCTGACCGAACTGGGTATCAAGCGTATCCGCCGGGTAGGCCATCAAACGGAATTTGAGCAGATTAAGGAATATGTAAAAGGAGATGATTATCGGACTATTAACTGGAAAGCGAGTGCCCGCCGGCACGAGTTGATGGTGAATGTTTATCAGGACGAACGTTCTCAACAGATTTACAGTGTGATAGATAAAGGCAGAGTGATGCAGCAGGCTTTTCGGGGAATGACTTTGCTTGATTATGCTATCAATGCTTCACTGGTACTTTCGTATGTAGCGATGCGGAAAGAGGATAAAGCAGGGTTAGTGACCTTTGACGAGCATTTTGATACTTTTGTTCCGGCTTCCAAACAGCCCGTCCACATGCAGACGCTGCTTGAAAAGCTGTACAGCCAACAGACTACTTTCGGTGAAACGGATTTCTCGGCTCTTTGCGTGCATTTGAACAAACATGTCAATAAGCGTAGCCTTTTGGTTCTATATACCAACTTTGCCAGCATCAGCAGCATGAACCGCCAGTTAGCTTATTTGCAGCAGCTTAATCGTCAGCATCGTTTACTGGTTGTTTTCTTTGAGGATGCCGACTTGAAGGCGTATATAGAAAGTCCGGCCCGAGATACAGAAGATTATTACCGGCATGTGATTGCAGAAAAGTTTGCTTTTGAGAAGCGACTGATCGTTTCTACATTAAAGCAGAACGGCATTTATTCGCTGTTGACAACTCCCGAAAATCTGTCGATTGATGTAATCAATAAATATCTGGAGATGAAATCGCGGCAATTGTTGTAGCAGAGTTTCGTCTCAAATTACTGGTGATTTCTTGTTTAAAAAGGGGATTGTCCCATTGCCTTTCGGGTTTCTACAAAGAAGAATACAGCCATCCCTATGATAATGACTCCCAATATGCCGTAGAAAAGCCGTGCTCTGCCACGTCCTACATTCCTGACAATTGTTTGGGCGTTGCGTGTGGTGAAGAACCAGTTCCAGTTCAATAATGAGGCTAGCAGGGAGGTGATTCCCGCTAGCGCAAAAATAGCTTGTACGATGTATTGTCCGGTCATAGTCTGATCACTCTGCTTCCGTCTTCCAGTTCTTCAATCGTAACCTTTATAGCATCCCCCGGCAGCAATTCTTCCACCAGTTCCGGCCATTCGATGAAGCAGAGGGCACCGCTGTAGAAATAATCTTCGTATCCCATGTCATACACTTCGCTTAACTTTTTGATGCGGTAAAAGTCGAAATGATAGATCAATTCTCCGGTTTCGTCCGAACGATATTCATTGACGATAGCGAAAGTAGGAGAACTGATGACGTCTGATACACCCAGTTCCTCGCAAAGAGCTTTGACGAATGTTGTTTTGCCTGCTCCCATTTTGCCGTATAAAGCGAAAACAGTGTTATCACCCATAGCAGCGATAAATTCGCGGGCTGCTTCGTGGATACTTTCCAATGATTGAATCTTGATTTCCATATACTATTCTATTATTATGACTGTTTCTTGCAACAACTCTTTCCGATCTTGCAAACGGCATAAATCAGGATGGAGAAGAATATAATCGAGGCTCCCGAAGGAACTTTCCAATGATAAGAGATAAACAGACCGCCCAGACATCCCAGAAAACCGATACCTATGGACAGCCAGATGATTTTTTTGAAACTGTACGTGAAGAGGTTTGCCGTCATTTGCGGAATGGTGAGCAGTGAAATGGCCAGAACGATGCCGACCATGCGCAGACAAGCAACGATGGTCAGGGCGATAAACATCATCAGCACATATTCGAATACCTCTACCGGAATCTTTTGAGAACGGGCAAACTCACGGTCGAATGCGATAGATACGATTGGACGGATAAACAGATAAAAGAATCCGGTCAGTATGAATGCCAGTATGCCGAGCATCCACAGGTCCGCCTGATTGATGGTCAGGATATTACCGAAAAGATAGGCTGATAAGTCCGGAGCAAATCCCGGTGACAGGAAGCTGAACATGATTCCTAAAGCCATTCCTAATGTCCAGAACACCGCGATCGCGGAATCTTCGCGCATATCTTTCCGCCGGCTCAGCCACTCCACGCCGAATGCGGATAATACGGAGAAGACGGCGGCTGACAATATGGGAGAAATTCCCGCGAACAGTCCCAGCCCTATTCCTCCGAAAGATGCGTGAGTAATTCCTCCACTGATAAATACCAGGCGGCGGGTGACAATGTAAGTACCGATAATCCCGCAGGCGATGCTTGCCAGTAAGCTGCCTAGCAGAGCATGTTGGAAGAATGTATATTGTAGTAAATCCACTTCTTTAGTTATTGATTACAAGTTATATGATAAATAACAAATTCCACGCGGCTACTATCGACCGATGACAGATGATGTGCAGGCGGTCAGGCCTCTTTGTGTCCTGCGGTTCTTCTTTCTCCGATGATCAGAAAAACTTCATCTTTGAGGTCATCCGGCAGTTCAATGCCGCGAAGCTGTAAACTGCGTACCCAGCCTGCTACATCGATATCCTGCATAGTATATAACACATCCCTGAATTGGTTTGTTTCTTCTTCCGTATAAGCATCCGCCTCTTTTCCGATGAACAGATCCAGTTCTTCGTCATCGTAGTACTCTATTTTTTTGCTGACAGCAGCCAGCAGGCTGTCCTTTTCGCACACTTCGTGTTGTCCGCAGCATTCTGCATCTACTTCTTTCACTTCCGGCATGTGATCCAGTTCGCCTCTTTCTATTTTCTTTTTCAGTCTGTTGTTGCGGATATAGCCGGCTATCAATGCAATGATACCTAGCAACACTAGACCTATAATAAGTATCCACATAGTCTGTACTGATTCAAATTTCTGCAAAGTTACTTATTAATTTGCATTCTATCATGGATGGTATCTATTTCTTTTCTTACTTTTGTGCGTTACTAACTTAAATATACATAGATGGTGAAGCATAGAAAGTGGATGATTTGCATATTTATAATATGTTTGATTGATGGACTTTCTTCTTGTGCGGAAGATAGAAGTGTGATTGGGGATGATTTTGAGATACCAAAGTTGACAGACGAAAATACGATTGAATTTACTGTAGATGTTCTCGGTGAGTGGACGCAACTGGAAGTATTTGGCGGTGGCGGCAGAATGGCTATCGAGTGGGGAGACGGAAGACTGCAGAAGATCGAAGATCCCGAAGCGGGACTGATTACATATAAATATGGCAACAGAAGAAGTTACCGGGTGAGAATATGGGCGGAAGAGCTGGATTATTGTAATCTGGGAAGTTTGCTGCTTCCCGTAAAAGACCTTCGTATAGGGAACTTGCCTAAAATGAGAGATTTGGCTCTTACCAGTTTTGCCAATACCCGGGAAATTTACCTGAGTCGTTCCTGTCCCAATGTGGAGAATGTGAACATAGGCAATTGTGCTGATCTGGAGTATGTCGATATAAGTCAGTGTGATAGCCTGAAGTCGGTATTGATTGGCGGAAACCCGAAACTGACATCACTCGATGTGACTGATAAATGTAAACTTAAAAATCTGAATTGCTCCGGCAATCAATTGAGTTCTCTTTCGCTTAAAGACTTACCCCAGTTGAACAGTCTCGATTGTAGCTACAATCCGGAATTGAGCAGGTTGGAATTTGATGAGAAAATGGAGATTAGCACCTTGTTTATAGGTCATTGCAACTTTCAGAATCTGGATTTCCTGGACAGGCTGCCTTTGTTGCTGGAGTTTGTCTGCCGGAACAATCAATTGAAAGAGCTGGAATTGCCGGAATCTCTTTGGATAAAGTATCTGGATTGCAGCAATAATCAGCTGACTCGTTTGTCTATTTCGGAAAACTGGTTATTAACGAGGGTCGATTGTCATTCCAACCGGCTGGACAAAGAAGCATTGAATCAATTATTTGAAATGCTGGGTACGGCCAGTGATTATCCTCATTCTAAATCATATCTTTCTTACTATGATAATCCGGGCGAGTATACTTGTAATCAGGAGATGCCCGTAAGAAATGGGTGGACTATAGAAGAAAAGGGTGCTCAATAAAATATCTGTTTAGAGATAGATTCTGCGTTTTTTTTCTATTTTTGTATCATGACTCTAAATGATACATCACGATGAAACAAAGTAAGTTATTGTTGGGCTTAATAGGAATATGTCTTCTGTTTGGATTCAGTTCTTGTGAGGGAGAAGATAAGAGTGTATTCGGTGATGATTTTGAAATCCCTGAATTGACGGATGCGAATACTATTCAGTTTACGGTCGATGTTACTGGTGAATGGAAAGCGCTACAAATAATTGTTGGCGGTGGAAGGATGGCTGTCGAGTGGGGAGATGGTCGATTGCAAAAAGTAGAAAATACAGATGCCAACCCTGTGATACACTATAAATACGGTAATAGTAAGACATACCGGGTGAGAATATGGGCAGAAGAACTGGAGTTTTGTAGTGTCGGAAATGAAGCAACTCCTTTTAGTGATCTTCGTTTGGGGTATTTACCAAAGATGAAAACTCTGAATCTTAATAGCTTCTTGGATACTCCGGAATTGGACTTAAGTACTTCTTGTCCGAATGTGGAAACCATTAATATTGGAAATTGGGCAGATTTGGAACGTATAGATTTGAGCCAGTGTGTGAAAATTCAAACAATAGATGTTTATTCCAATCCTGAATTAACATTACTAAAATTGGGACAACTTCCCGCATTGAGATCATTGAAGTGTATTTTTAATGATGCGTTGGTTTCTCTTTCCTTCAAGGGGCTAACTAACTTGAGTGATGTACAATGTGGTTCTAATCCGCAGTTGTCAATCATTGAAACAGGTGAAAAGATAAATGTGAGAAGTCTGTCAATAGGTGATTGTGCTTTCCGGTCCTTAGAATTTATAAATAGCTTTCCTTTATTACAAGAGTTGAGTTGTAGCTCAAATAATTTAACCTCTCTGGATTTATCAGAACTTCCACTCTTACGATCTGTTGATTGCAGTGATAATAAAAAATTGGTTCACTTGCAAATACCGGAGCAAAATTCGGTTAATCCAATATTGCAGAATTTGGATTGTAGTTTTTGTTATTTGGATGAGAAAGAACTGAATGCGATTTTTTGTGTATTACCTGTTGCTCCGAATCCCTATCCTGAATATCCAAGTGGCTATGGCATTACTTTCAATGGTAACCCGGGATCGGAAAATTGTGATCGGAAGCTTGTTGAAGATAAAGGATGGAATATTTTCGTCAATCCGGAAGATTTGATCAATAGATAATTGTGAATTGTTTTTTGCCTATTTAAAATCATGTATATTATGAAAAAGCAGGTTTTACTTTTTTCTTTGTTATGTGGCGTAACATCATTCGTGTGTGCCCAACTTCCTGTAGAAAAAGGCTTGAACACTATCAGCCGTTCTTCCGCCGAAGCGACTATCGGCTTTTTGGCAAGTGACGAATTACAGGGACGTGAAGCCGGATTCCACGGCTCCTATGTCTCCTCCGAGTATATAGCATCTTTATTGCGATGGATGGGAATACAACCTCTGAATGAAAGTTATTTCCAGCCTTTTGATGCTTATCGCAAAGAACGTCAGAAGAAAGGGCGTTTAGAAGTGCATCCGGACTCTATTGCGAAATTGAAACAGGAAGTTCATCAAAAACTGTCCATGAGAAATGTACTGGGAATGATTCCCGGTAAAAATACGAAGGAGTATGTGATCGTCGGCGCCCACTTTGATCATTTGGGAATAGACCCTGCGCTTGACGGAGATCAGATTTATAACGGAGCGGATGACAATGCTTCCGGCGTATCAGCGGTACTGCAGATTGCAAGAGCTTTTGTTGCCAGTGGACAACAACCGGAGCGGAATGTAATCTTTGCCTTTTGGGATGGAGAAGAAAAAGGCTTGCTTGGTTCTAAGTACTTTGTGCAGACCTGTCCTTTTGTCTCGCAAATCAAAGGATACCTGAACTTTGATATGATAGGTCGTAACAATAAACCGGAACAACCGAAACATGTTGTCTATTTCTATACAGCTGCTCATCCCGCTTTTGGCGACTGGCTGAAAGAGGATATTAAGAAATATAGTTTACAGTTAGAACCGGACTATCGCGCCTGGGATAATCCGGTAGGAGGGAGTGATAATGGAACTTTTGCCAAAGCAGGCATTCCTATTATCTGGTATCATACGGACGGACATCCCGATTATCACCAACCATCCGATCATGCCGACCGATTGAACTGGGATAAGATAGTGGAAATCACTAAGGCTTCTTTTCTTAATATGTGGAAGATGGCAAATGAGGTGTCATGGTAGAGCTTTTTTATTTAATAGGCTGTCGCATGCACTAATATATGTTGCGTTTTTATTCACATACTCTTCCATGTCTTTGGGTTTCAAATGAAAAAAAACAGGGGCAATTGGAGCTGTTTTATTCTCAGTTGAGATGATCATAACTTTTGATCTCTGTTGATTTTATTTGGCTTTAAGTCTGTTTTCTTACGTTGATTTATTGTTTCTACTTGCTGATCAATGACCATAGCTTCTCCAGCCACCCTTTTTCTACTTTGGAGAGTATCTCGGTCGTTTTTTTGATTGTCTCCTGACTCAACTTGTATTGTTCGATTATTGCAGCCTGTTGTTTTTTCAATAGTTCGATTGTTTTTGTCTTATGCTGAAGGTCTTGTTTTTGCAATTCGATGACTTCTAGATAAAGTTTACAGATTTCAGCCTGATTGTTACAGAGTTGTTCCAGTGTATAAATGTAATCTTCCGTGCGAAAAGTCTCGTGCCAGCGCAAGAATTTCTGAAGGCTCTCTTCGTCAATGATAAGAGTTGTCTCTGTAAAAGATGCAGTGATTGCTTTCGTTTCTGCCCACAAACAGAGGTCTTCTTCCTTGACTTCGTATTTGTGTATGGCTCTGTCTATGCTAATCCATTTCGGCATAGTGTTTCTTTGTTTATGTGTTTAATAAAAAAGAGTAAATAACTCTTGGCAAGTGTGGTGCAACAAGCATCCCTGCATTTTGCTTTCCGGTCGGAGGGCTGTGGGGTATGGGGATGATGCGGGGAACCGACCGGATACAAAATAGGCATGGATGCTGTTGTACCATTATCCGGTTTCGAGGTCTTAGCAAACCCTTTAGAAAGATAATGATAACAACAGACATCCACGCCAATCGTTTATATATAACACATCTTTAACTGATATGTTGATATACAGCTATCCACGTGGAGTATCTGTTGTATCATCTCTCTTCTAAATGAAATTGCTAAGTTTCGAAACCGAGAGACAATACGTTACTTACTCCGATATGAGTAATAAAACCACTTTCTGTCTTTTTACATCTCGCTGATGTGCAGAAAGTGTATGACAAAGATATATGTTTTTTTCGGAATAGTATGGAAAAACGGAAATAAATAAAAGAAGTTTGGCACTTAATCTGTTTCTCGTCTGATCATTGCATTGATAACTCAAAACTCCTCCATAGTAATTGGACAGCTGTTTTGCTCTCATGCTCTCACTATTCGTCTGTATCCTTTTATTCATCGCTGTTACAGCGATGAGAGATCCAATGGTAGCAGAGTGAGAGCAACTGCTTGCTCTCACTCTGCATGCGTTCGTTAATACATAATTATCTTAATGTTATGGTTTGATTTTCAATATGTTAATGTCTGATGTCTCAACTATTAATGATTGACGTATTAGTTATTAATAATTGAGAAATCAGGTATTAATGGTTGATGTCTCATACATTATTGGCTTGTCATAACCTGACTTAGGTTGACTCTTTAGTGTCTTATCCCTGTTTTTGGTTGACAGATTTTATACTAAACTCTATATTTGGTTGACTCTCTTTTGTCTTAAGCCTAAAAGCGGTTGACCTTTTTGTTTTTTACTTGAAATGATAAAATTATTGGTTCTTTTTGAAAGAACAGGTGGATTGAAACTACTGTTACGACCGGGTAAACCGGAATCATGTGGTTTATTAAATTTAGACGATCGGTGTTTCAAGAAGTTTCAAACGCTTGAAACACTTTGTTCCAAGGTTTGAAACACTTTGTTTCATTACTTGGAACACTTTGTTTCAAGGCATGAAACACTTTGTTCCAATGGTTGGAACTGGTCTTGGAACTACAGCTTGATAATGTTTCGTCCGATGATGATTGAAACTAGTTGTACTTGGAAGTGACGGCAATAACTGCCATTACCTTGCTGTCACGATGCTATGTGTTGATTATAAATCTGTTATCTCGATATAGTGATGGGTGACGGTAATATTTGAATAATACCGATATCGTATTAATAGCTTATATCAACGCAAATATAGGTTGTATCATTTGTTAGATTGATTGTGTGAAATGATTAATTATTAGAAATACGACTTATGGATGGGTATTTGCTGAAATTATTTATGTTGAAATTCGAATACTAGTAGTTTTTATGTTTGTTATGAGAATAGAAAAGTATATGCAATATATTGTTTGGCATGTTGTAAAATATATATTGTTTTGTTGATTTTTTGATTTAGTATTTGTATATTGCACAAAGTTTATAAAATAATAGCCTACACTCAAAAAAGACTACTAACCTTAAATTTAATATGCAAACAAAACTATTATTATTTATAATTGTAATGTGTAGTTGCGCTTCTAATAAATATGAGCGAAAAGCATGGGAAACATTAGAGAACTCAGATGCCAATAAGGTTGAGTTAACTAATTTTCTTAAATACTATAAGGCTGCCGGTGATAATGAAAAATATGAGGCAGCATGTTATTTAGTAAGTAATATGCTTGGTAAACATACTACTGATCAGGATCTTATTTATGATATAAAAGTTATAAAGGCGGATTCTCTCGTTTGGTCATTAGAGAGATCCTTTGCATTGCGAGAAGAAAGTAAATTCCTGAAGGATTATAGTTTCGATCAATTTATAGAGTATATTCTCCCATATAGAATCGCTGATGAGCCTTTAGAGTTTTATTGGAAAGAAGACTGTAGGAAAAGATATATACCAAATAGTGATACTGATATTATAGCGGCTGCCAAATCTATAAATGAGCAAGTTAAGTTAGAACTTTCTCCAGATAACTATGGTGATCTTCCTAAATCGTATTCTTTTCTAACTTATAATGGATATGGTAAGTGTAATGATCGTTCCACTTTGTTAGTTATGGCTTTAAGAGCGAATGGAATTCCAGCGGCCTATGAGTTTGTACCATATTGGGGAAGTAGCAATAATGGACATTCTTTTGTGTCAGTAATTTTGCCTGATGGAAAGATTTATCCATTACAAAATACTAATAAAATAACTAATGACAGTTATATTTCACGGAAAACGCCTAAAATATACCGTCGAATGTATAAATTGCAGTTACGCGAAGAAGCCATTGTTGATCTTCCGGAATTATTTAAATACAATGATATAGCTGATGTGACAGAATTGCATGGGATCGGTTCTCGTGATGTACAGATTTCCCGAAATTTGACTGATAAGACAAGTGTTTATTATTTGTCTGTTTTCTCACCTGCTGGCTGGATACCACTAGCAGCTTCTTCATCAACCAACTTCTCTTATGTAGGAACTGGTACAAATACTATGCAGGATAAGACTAAAGAGGCTCTTGATTTAGGAGATGGCATAGTCTATTTACCTATACAATGGACAAATGATGATATAATACCTGTAGGTGCTCCACTCATTGTGTCAGATCATAGTGTGGTGGCGATAAGCACAGATAGTTCACAGAGTGAGAGGGTTGTATTAAAACGAAAATATCCATTAAATCTGCGAATAGTAGATTTTGCTAAGTTGATGGTTATGGGTATTTTTGAAGGAGCGAATAAAGCGGATTTTTCTGATGCTGAAAATCTGTATACAATAACTGATATTCCTAAAAGTAAAATGCAAGTTATAGAAATTTCAACGGAAAAGAGTTTTCGATATGTGCGTTATATAAGACCAAAAGGTACATTTAGTATTGCAGAGTTTAGTTTATATCATTCAAATGGGGAGCCTCTACCTTTTCTTCCTATTGCATGTGAGGCTATACGTGAAGATCCTACTATGGTGAATGTATTTGATCGGAATCCTCTTACATATTATCAGGTTGCTGGAGGCGTAGATATGTGGGTTGGTGCTGATTTGGGCAAGCCTGTGAAAATAAGTAAGATTGGATTTGCACCACGTAATGATGATAATGCTGTAGTTTCAACAGATACTTATGAATTATTCTACTGGCAAGACGGATGGATAAGTCTGGGAAAGAAACAACCTGATGGTGATAGTGTCGTGTATGATAATGTTCCTATAAAGGCTTTATTATGGCTTCGTGATTTGACAAAGGGCCGTGAAGAACGTCCTTTTACTTATGAGAATGGCAAACAAATATGGTGGTAGTGGTATTTTAATTATTAAAAATTTCATTTTATGAGAAGAACTCTTTTATCTTTATCCTTACTTTTAATAGGAAGTATAGGCTATTCCCAAGTTGATATTCCGGACGTTGACATAAGTAAACGTAAGGAATATGTGATGAAAAACTATAATGTTGACAGCAAAAAGGCTGACAGATATGAGGATATACTACATTCTTTACAACAAGAGAAGGAGCAACTGAGAAATACAAAAATCAGTTCTATCCAGTTTAAGGCTGATCAAAGAAAGCTTTATAAAAAGTATGGGACTTTTATTAATCAAGCATTTTATGATGGGAAAGATAGAAGGTGGAGCTTTTGTACACAAGAATTAGAACATTATCATGTGTTTAGTGAAAGCAAGTTTATTCCTTATGAGCAAATGCGTGCCTTATTTGATACAGAGAAGGTGTGGCTGAATAAGCGTGAACGGATGTCTAAGGAATCAACAGATGAATCAAAAAAATATGAGAACAATGAAGCTTTGCTTACTGAACTTAATAAAAACATAAAGCAAATACTAGGAGAAGAAAATGGTAGCTGGTATATTGCTTATAAAAGAACGGTTAATAGAGCATTGGGTAACATGGATAAGTATGGAGCGTCGTATAATGAAGCTTTCGCAATAGCACAGATTGAAGAAACTTATAAACAGAAGCGAGTGGATATACTTAATAGCAGTAAAAAACATGCTGATAAGGAGGTCGAAATGATGAAAAATGATAAGGAAATGTCGAAGCAAATAGCTGTTGCGGTTCCCTTGGTTTTTGAAAAATGGAAGAAGGTGAATAATGCAATGTTGGACTATACATTGATATCCAAGTATGGATTAAGCCAAGAAAAACTGGCAGATTTTAAGAAAGCATATAGTAAATATGCAATAGAGGAATACAAAATTTTGAATCAGAAGAAACTATCTGATGCTGATAAATATATTGAATTATCCAAATTGAGTGAAGAATTCTGTAAAACGGTTACTTCTTTGTTTAGTGCTGCTAATTATACAAAATGGAGTGGTTGGTGGAAGTATAATTTTGAGAGAAAAATGAAGAGAAAAGGACTAAAATAATAAATATATGAGAAGGTTAACTTACATTTATGCAATTTTATTCATAATGGCGATTGTTTTTGTTGTAGTAAACTGTACTGATGAAGATTTAGTAAAGAATGGACAAGAAAATATGGAGGAGTTCAGTATACAAGAAGCTAAAGATTATTTTCAAGTGCAGATGGCCGAGAATTTAATATTGAGTCGTTCTTTAAGCTCTGAAGATAATAAAACTGTTTCTCCTGGTGATTTTATCCCTGACTGGGATATAGCCGTCGGTGCTTCGATGAATGAACTTGCGAGTTATAGCATTCCTATCACTCCAACGTGCCGATTTAAGGCAATTTATGTAGACATATATAATGGTATACCTTCAGTTGGAAAAGTCAATGTATATCAGAAATTAGTAATAGTGAAGGACACTAAAAGTAAGAAGCTGTCTCAATACATCCTTACATTAATACCATCGAAAACGCATGATAGTAAATATGGAAAAAAAATATGTGACAATTTTGTAAATTGTGCTGGCAAGGGTGGCTTTACAGGTGTTGCAATATATTCTAGTGTTTATTCTCAGGTTACTGTACGAATAAATATCTATAAAAATGGCACGAAGATGAAGGGTGTGTTTTTATTAGACAATTCTGTAAAAGATATATCTTCGGAAAAAATAGAACTGGCTCGAAGTCTTGTTTCGATGGTAGCTATACAAAAAATGAATACGGTGTCAACACGTGGAGAGGATGCAGGATGGGATATTGATTATGGGTGGCTTGATGAAGTTGTTATTATCCCAGACCCTGATTGGGACGCAGGAAATGATCAATGGCTAGAAGATACACGTCCTGGAGAAGTAGTGGATCCAGACCCTGAGCCGGATCAAGGACAACCAGAAGAAGACTTGGTTGATAATGGACAGGAGAATAACCCAGACGAAAATATACTTCCTTTGACAGAACTGGAGAAGCAGATGGTAAACAGAGTTTTGTTAGAGTTAGAAAAGTTGAAAAATGTCAATGTTCAGAATTATCAGATTCAAAAAATAACTTTCTGTCATGTTCCTGCTAAAACAATGAATGGAATTCTATTACTATGTGAAATGTTTTTTCAATCAGCTCAGTTACAGGATATTGATAGGATGGCTATAATTTGGCATGAAATACATCATATTGATAAGAAACACTATTCAACTTCGCTGGAGTCACATCAAGTCATAGGTGATCCTATCATTTTAAATGTACCTCCTGAGATTGAGCAAATAATAAGAGACAGAATGGCGCAAGAATTTGAGGGTACTAATATGACTCCGGCGACCATAGAGGCGTGGTATCAACAGTCTATTACTGTTACCCATTTTAATTCTCCTGAATATTATGAGAATGAAATTGAGACGCATAGAAATGAACGAGAGAACTTTCCAAATGTTTCTGAGTTCTATGAGAATGAAAGAACCTATTTGGAATGGTATTATGAAGAAATGCTGAGAATAGCCAATGAACAATTAAAAAAATAAGTTTATGAATATGATTAAGTATGTGGTATTTAGTTTGCTGTTGCTAGGGATTCCTGTAATAGGCCAAGGGCAAGATGTGAAAATAAGCATGATGCATATAAAGCAGAATAATCTTTTGATTCTTAATTTAACTAATAATACAGATAAAGAAGTAGTAATAATGAATCAAAGTAGTTTAAATGAATTAAGCGGAAGTCGTATTACAATTATACAAAATATTGATGGAAAGCGATTTGAAATATTGTTCCCTTTATTTGATACGGAAGAGGGCAAAAGAGTACCAGTTAAAACTTTAAAGCCCAAAGGGAAATTATCGGTTTCATATTACTTTAATAAAATGAATTTAAGTAACGTGAAAAGAGCCGAAGTGCAAGTAGTGGTATTTTTCAAGGATGAAAATACGGGTAGAATGATAGCCAAAAATTATTATAGTGAACTAAATTTATAGTAGGGAATCAATTCTCCCTTCTGTATAATCATATAGAAGGGAGAATAAATTAAGTTTTTTATAATTCTATTAGAATGAATAATAGTGTATCTAGGACAATGTGCATACCTGTAAGAGTACATGATTTATTTCTGATATTATTTTGTCTTTTATTCATTATTAATAGGAATATTCCTATTGATATTTCATCATTGTGGAGGTTCTCATTATTGTGTATTGTGTATGTAATATCACGCATAATTCCTATAAGATATTATAAGTTCCTATTTTTCATCCTCTGTTTTTGGGGCGTTGTGGAAGTTGCTTTCTCTATGTTGCAAAAAGCGTTATGGTTAACGAGCAATCATTTTGATTTTACAGTAACTGGAACATTTGGTAATCCAGGACCTTTGGGATGTTTGCTAGCTGTGTCTTGTCTTATTCCTCTATATTACATTGGTAAATATCTGCAAGATAAAAAATATAATTTGGTTCTGCTGTTTCTCATTATAGCTTGTTTTATCTTGTTTGGAATATTTCAAACAGGATCACGTGCGGCATTAGTGTCTATATTTACCGGTGCTCTGTTTTTATTCTACCCGTATCTCATAAAGGATGGGCGTTCTGTACTAGGTTCTATTCTGGTAAAGATTCTTATTCTGTTAACTATATTTGTTTTAGTTGCAGCTGTCTATTTTCTTAGGAAGGATTCTGCAGATGGTCGTTTCTTGATATGGTACAATACAGCTTGCATGATTAAAGATTATCCGTTTTTGGGTTTTGGATCAGGAGGATGGTTGGCTAATTATATGCATTATCAGGCTGATTTTTTTATTAATAATCAGGATTCGACATATGCGATGTTAGCGGATAATACTTTTTACCCATATAATGAATTTCTGTACATGATGGCTGAACAGGGATTAGTAGGTATGTTGCTTGTATTGTCAATTATTTATGTTTTAGTTAACAATAAAGAGGTTAGTCCTATTGATCGTGTTTTGAAGTCTTTGTTAGTAGCTTCTCTTTTCTTTTCGTTCTTCTCCTATCCTGCAAGTATATTTTCATTATGTATCGTTTTTACTTCTATAATAGGAATGCTGAAAAGCCCCATAGTCAAATGTATTATACTGTCATCCTTTAGAGTGTATGTGTTAGCTAGTCTTTTTGTTGTTTTGGTAGTCGGGATTTCTTCCTGGTCTTATTCTATCTATAATAAGGCTTATAAGAGAATTTTAGTATTGGCTAATAATGAACAGACTCTTGATCATTGCTCAGATTTAAATAAATTATTTCCATTGTTCTGCTATAATCCACAATTAATGTATCTTTATTCACAAGTATGCAAAGGTAAATGTTCTTTAGATCAAGAATTGTCATTATTACAAGCTGCGTCCAAAGTTGCACCAACAAGTGATCTTTATTATAAAATCGGAGATATATGGAGGAGTAAAGGAGACGTTTATGAAGCGGAAAAGTTTTATAAGTTATCAATTTCGATGATTCCACATCGCATCACTCCAAAATATCGACTTTTCTTGCTTTATATAGAGCAAAAAGATATGGATTCGGCAGTAAAGCTAGGTAATATTATATTAAGGCAGCCTGTAAAGAAGGAAGGGACTAAAATATTACGTATGAAAATAGAGGTTCAGGAGTACTTAGATAGAGCGTATCATAATGGTTTTATATAATTTTTATATATACTCCTCTGTTACCTTTTTCCGAAAGTAAACTCTTTGCAATATTCTTCTATATTTACATTCTGCAATAAAGAGCAGAAGGAATCAGTCTGAATAACCCTGCCACATATCTCCATCTTCTGGAGATGAAGGCTATCTTTTTCTTTTTTGATATCGCTCTTTTTATTTGTTTCACTGCTTTGTCGACAGGAGTAACCCAAAACAATCCTTCTCCTTTCGCCATTGCTGTATCTACAAACCCCGGGCGGATGTCTGTTGTGTAAATGGGGAAGGGCAGCTTTGCCGCTTTTTGCCGAAGTCCCTCCATGTAGTTGATTTGATATGCTTTAGAGGCATTATAAGCCGGGGCAACACCGCTGCCGCGTGTTCCGCCTACGGAGGAGATCGTAATCAGATGTCCGCCCTTTTGTTGTTCAAAATACCGGAATCCCCAATCGGCTATATTGGTAAATCCTACCACATTGGTCCGTAAAGTCGGTTCTTCGAGCTGATAGGAGAGTTGCGGATTCAGCTCCCCCGTTCCGGCACTGATAATCAGCATATCCATGTCTCCCATTTCTTGTACAAGCGTTTCCAGCGATGAAATGGTAGTTTCTGTGTGAGTGATGTCACATACCTGATAGAATAGTTTATCTTTATCTTGTGCGCAAATCTCTTTTAACAGATTCTCACGGCGGCCAGTGATGCCGATAAGGCAGTCTTCGCAGGCATATTGTTCTGCCAATCCGCGACCAATGCCGGAGGTTGCACCTACAATTATTATTTTCTTCATAAATCCAACAGACTATGTTTGCCTGCAAAGGTAGGAGAGGAGCATGAATAAAATCTTGATTGAAATCAAGAATTTACTTCTGAACTACTTTTCTCCGGATACGGCTCAACGTTTCCGGACGAATCAGGAGGTAGGAGGCAAGCTCCTTTAAAGTAATCAGTTTCAGTAAGTCGGGACAACGGTTGATAATATCAAGATAGCGTTCTTCCGGTGTCAGACTGTACATGGAAATCATCCGGTCATAGATTTCCCATAAAAGAGTTTCCGCTATTCGGCGTCCCAGTTTTTGGTGGTCGTTATTGATATCGTAGAAGTCAGCCAGTTGGGTATGGCTGATCACATATACCGAACAGTCACATAGTGCTTGAATATCTACATTAGATTTGTCCTGCAACTGAAAAGCCGGATAGTTTCCGACAAATGAATGGTCGAATGTATATCCGACAATGCTGCTTTCGCCTGAACTGTTGGTGCAGCAATAGCGGAAAGAACCGGAAACGACAAACCCCATTATCTTACAGATTTCTCCTTGCCGGACAAAGTATTCTCCTTTTTTATAAGAAATCTCTTTTCCCTGCTGTAATACGAAATCTACAATAGGGGAATAATTGATATGGGAAGTATATTTGTTGAAATCTTCCACAGCTTGGCGGCAGTTAGCCTTCGTTTATGACTTGAAATCCGGCCTGTTTCAGATCTTCCCAATAACCGGGATACGATTTGGAAACGACTTGCGGGTCGGCAATCAACAGGTTGGGGCAGGATATGACTGCCGGTGCGAATGCCATCGCCATCCGGTGGTCTTCGTAAGTTGCAATCACAGGAGTCTCTTCCGGTTCGCAACGTTCGCCGTTCCACATCAATACGCTGTCATTTTCTTCTTCGATGAGGTAGCCCAGCTTTTTAAGTTCGGTTCTCAAAGCGGCGATGCGGTCCGTTTCCTTTATTTTCAGACTTTGCAAACCCGTGAAGCGGAAAGGGATATTCAATAAGGCACAAGTGACAACGAACGTCTGTGCCAGGTCCGGGATATCAACGAAATCTTCTTCCAGTCGTTCCGGTGCCTTGCCTGTCTTTTTTATCTTCACTCCCTGAGGGGTAAATTCCGTAGTTACTCCCAGACGGGAGAAAACCTCTGCTCCCCGACTGTCTCCCTGGTAGCTGTTGTGGAATAGTCCCGGCAGTTCTATCTCTGCTTCGCGAGATAAAGCAGCGATCTGATACCAGTAGGAAGCAGCGCTCCAGTCACTTTCTACGGTGAAGGAAACACTCTGATACGGCTGCGGAGCTACGGAAATGCTGTTGGGCGAAGTCCATGCAGCCTTGGCTCCGAAGTCCTGCATTAATTGCAGTGTCAGATTGATATAAGGACGGGAAATGATTTCTCCGGTCAAGTGTAATGTCAGTCCGTCTTTCAGTACCGGGCCTATCATCAACAAGGCAGATATGTATTGGGAACTGACATTTCCCTTTAGCGAGATTGCATTTCCTTTCAGTTCTGCACCTTTGATGCGGAGAGGAGGATATCCTTCGTTGTGTACGTATTCTATTTCAGCTCCCAATTCGCGAAGGGCATTCACCAGAATCTGTATCGGGCGTTGCTGCATACGTGCGGTGCCTGTAATGGTCCGCTCTCCCGGAGTTGCACTCAGATAAGCAGTCAGAAAGCGCATGGCGGTGCCGGCTGCCATGATGTCAATCGTTTCTTTTCCTTCGGTCAGGGCTTTTATCATGACTTGGGTATCATCGCAATCGGACAGATTTTCCGGCGGATAAATACCTTTGCCCAGCGCATTGATGATGAGTGCACGGTTACTGATACTTTTAGAAGCCGGCAACTGGATCGTCGCCTTTACCATCGAAGGGGAAATAAGTTTATAGAGCATCATTCTAAGTATATTCTTTGTTATGAAGTACAAAAGTAGAGATTTATTCGGAGACTTCCAACTGCTTCCTGCTCTTATCAAGTGAGTTGAAGTAATATCGGTATCGGTGTTTCTGCTGATCGTTTGCTTATCAGTTAATCGTTTTATGATGATTTGTAGCAAAGAAACTTTATATTTGTAGCAAATAAAATAATCAACTATGAATATACCGAATATTCGTTTGCTGAACCAGCAGTTAGTAAATCCGCTTTTCCACGAACCAAAAGAGTTGGTGTCATGGATGGGAGCTATGCAGGCACAAAATTACCCCATGGTGAAGTGGGCAGTGGGAATGCGTTTGAAATCAGCTACGATTCAAGCGGTAGAGAAGGCTTTGCGCGAAGGGGAAATTCTGAGAACTCATGTGATGCGTCCCACGTGGCATCTGGTGGCGGCAGAGGATATCCGCTGGATGCTGAAACTTTCGGCACAACGTATTATTTCGGCCAATGATTCTTTTGCGAAAGGATACGATCTGGATATCCCTGATGAACTGTATGCAAAAGGTCATCAACTGTTGGAGAAGATTCTGTGTGGAAAGAAAAGTCTGACAAAGCAGGAAATCGCCGAACACTTTAACCGTTCGGGAATTTTGGCGGATAACCACCGTATGACCCGCTTTATGGCACGTGCGGAGCAAGAAGGCATTATTTGTAGTGGAGAAGATAAAGGAAGTAAATGTACGTATGCGCTTCTGGAAGAACGGGTGCCGCCGATGCCCGAGTTAACGAAAGACGAGTCTTTGGCACGTTTGGCACGGAGCTACTTCCGCAGTCACTCGCCTGCTGTTTTGCAGGACTTTGTCTGGTGGTCGGGGCTGCCGGTTTCGGATGCAAAGCAGGCTATTTATCTGATAGCATCGGAACTGACAACTGAGCAATGGAAGGAGCAGACATGGTATATTCATGACGCTTGCCGGACTCGCGGCAAACTGACGGATGATATACATCTTTTGCCTTCTTATGATGAATATTTGTTGGGATATAAGGACCGGACGGATGTTTTACCTCTTGAACATTACCCCAAAGCGTTTACCAACAATGGACTATTCTTTCCGATTATCCTTCATAAAGGGCAGGTTGTCGGGAACTGGAATAAATCGGCAAAGAAGAAAGGACTCGATTTGGAATATTCGTGTTTCAGGCAGGAAGCCGATATGGATGAAGCAATGTTGCATCAGGCAAAGCAGAAGTTTGCTCAATTTCTTGGGAAATAGCTTTATTCTTCATAAGAAAAGATACTGTCCGGGAAAATAAAAGAAGGTAATCTCTATTCTTTCATTTTCTCGGACAGTATCTTTGGGAATGTGACAGAAAAGGTATTCCGCTATGTTATCCTTTTATTGGTTCTTCTTATCTATTTACTTGCTTGTTTTTTAGCCCATTCCAGTCTTCGTTGATCTGCCAGCGGAGTTACCTTGAACTCTTCGAATATAGCCGTGAATCCTTTTCCATCCGGACAAGCTCCCATCAGCCCTACCATGACCGGACAGTTATCCTGTAACCAGCAAGTACGCATCATCGTGTACTCCTTATCGTCACGGGAGAAGAAGATTTCCACTGCATCCAGCCGGCGGACTGCCTTGATCCATAAGGAACGCGGGGCATCCGGTAGTTGCACTACGCTCCAGTCGCTTGTGTGGTGTGTAACTACAGCGCTGACATTCTGCTTGCCGTCTACGTATTCAACTCCTGCCTTTATCCAGTTCTCGTGGTCGATGCGCAGCATCAATCCCATTTGGTCGAATGTGGTCACATAGTTGCCCGTTATCTTCACCTTTACTTCAAACTCCCCACCGTAAGTGGCATAGTAGAAAGGCCCGTCATCTACCGTAAATCCATAGTGGGAAATCCGCCAGAAGTCCGTCTTGGCAGGTACGTCCATCACCAAAGTTTTGCCTTCCTTTATTTCCCATTGTTGAGGCTCATTCAGCCAGTTCATTTTATTCAGACTTTGTCCCATAGAAGAAGTTGTTGCTGCCAATAACGCGATTGACATGATTTTGATTTTCAAATGTTTCATGGTCGTTTCTTATTTATTTATCTTTGTGGTGCAAAGATAGGCCATACCTGTTCGTGCGACAATACTGAATAATAACCATTTTATACGATGGACGTACTGCAAAAAGAAATAGATGAAGTTTATGCCACGCAACCGACAGCACATGAAACGCTGGATTACGGGGTAGTGGAACAACACCAGCGGTTTATCCGTTCACTGACGGAGATTAATGGAGGATGTGCCGTCATTTCCGATCTTTCGAACCGGAAGAGCTACGTTACTGTTCATCCATGGGCTCATTTTCTGGGACTTACTCCCGAAGAGGCTGCTTTAAGCGTAATTGATTCGATGGACGAAGACTGTATCTACCGGCGTATTCATCCCGAAGATTTGGTGGAGAAGCGTTTGCTGGAATATAAGTTTTTTCAGAAGACTTTCTCCATGTCTCCCGATAAACGGCTCAAATACCGAGGAAGATGCAGATTGCGCATGATGAATGAGAAAGGTGTTTACCAGTATATTGATAATCTGGTGCAGATTATGGAGAATACTCCTTCCGGAAATGTATGGCTGATCTTCTGCCTTTATTCCTTATCTGCCGACCAGCGACCGGAACAGGGCATTTATGCTACTATTACACAGATGGAAAGTGGAGAAGTAGAAACATTATTCCTTTCGGAAGAGCACCGCAATATCCTTTCGGAACGCGAAAAGGAAATACTGCGCTGCATACGGAAAGGACTGTCGAGCAAAGAAATAGCTGCGACTTTTTATATCAGTGTAAATACTGTCAACCGCCACCGGCAGAATATTCTGGAGAAACTTTCTGTCGGCAACTCGATAGAAGCCTGTCGGGCGGCGGAATTGATGAAATTGCTGTGATATTCTCTTCTTTCAGGATTTGTCCGGCAGCGTATTCATCCAAGCAAAGGTAGTAAGTCATCGAATCTTTTCACCTGTTTCAGGCGCTCATGCGTGAACGTGTCTGTCACTTCGTGCTTCCACATCACTTCAAAAGGAATATGTACTCCGTATCCGCCCAGAGATAATACAGGCTGAATATCTGATTTAAAGGAGTTTCCCACCATCAGGAGTTCGGAAGGGGCTATTTGCAGGATATTCAGCAACCGGAGGTATTCTTTCTCCGTTTTGTCGGACATCACTTCGATGTGGTCAAAGTAAGGGGAAAGTCCCGAACGTTCCAGTTTATTCTCCTGGTCCAGCAAATCTCCTTTGGTGGCGACCACTAGCTTGTATTTTCCCGTTTCTTTCAGTGCTTTCAGTGTTTCCTTTACCCCCGGCAGCAGTTCGATAGGCATTTTCAACAAAGATTTCCCTAAATCGACAATTTCTTGAATGATGTCGGTGGCAATCTCCCGGTTGCTGATTTGTAGTGCCGTCTCAACCATCGAAAGGGTAAAAGCCTTGGCGCCATATCCCAGAATTTGCAGGTTGTTCATTTCTGTTTGAAATAAAGCTGCTGAGATTTCTTTGGGAGTGCCATAAGATTTCAGTAGATGTGTATATTGTTTTTCTACTTCCTGAAAGAAAGGTTCATTGCTCCACAGCGTATCGTCCGCGTCAAAAGCTATGACTTTAATAAGTTCATTCATCGGTTTTGTCATTAATAGAGAACTAAAATGAAATGATCTGCATTCCGTTTATATTTTGCGGACAAAGTTAATATAAAAGGGGGAATAAAGGCACTCATTTTGTTTTTAGAACCGAATCTTCCTGTTTTTTCATATAAATCCCTATCTTTGTTACCCATTTTAATTTTGAATTTTAACAGGAGATACAATAATGAAAATAGGAGATAAAGTACGCTTCCTCAGTGAGGTAGGCGGTGGAGTCGTAACAGGATTCAAAGGAAAAGATTTTGTATTGGTAGAAGATGCGGATGGTTTTGACATTCCGATGCCGATACGTGAATGTGTCGTGATTGAAGCGGATGATTATAATATAAAGCGTAAACCCGGTGCGACAGCTCCGAAGCAGGAGGAACCTGTGAAACCGGTAAAACCGGAAATGCCGGTTATACAACGCCAGCCGGAGGTGCGTGGCGGAGATACGCTGAATGTGTTTTTGGCTTATGTGCCCGAAGATGCCAAGGCGATGATGACTACTCCTTTTGAAGCCTATCTGGTGAATGACAGCAACTATTATCTGTACTACACATATTTGAGTGCGGAGGGAAAGGCCTGGAACAATCGCTCGCATGGACTGGTAGAACCGAATACCAAACTGCTATTGGAAGAGTTTACCAAAGATGTGTTGAATGAGATGGAACGGGTAGCTGTCCAGCTGATCGCTTTCAAAGACGGAAAGCCTGCTGCCATCAAACCTGCCGTTAGTGTGGAGCTGCGGATCGATACGGTGAAATTCTATAAACTGCATACGTTCAGTGCTTCCGACTTCTTCGAAGAACCTGCTTTGATTTATGATATTGTGAAAGATGATGTGCCTGCCAAGCAGGTATATGTATCGGCAGAAGAGATTCAGTCGGCTTTATTGCAGAAAAAGTTTGTCGATAAACCGAAGTCACAGCCTATTGTAAAGCCGAATCACGGTCAAGGCGGGAGAAATGGAATTATTGAAATCGATCTTCATATCGATTCTTTGTTGGATGATACGAAAGGCATGAGTAACAGTGAAATACTGAACTATCAGCTGGATAAATTCCGGGAAGTGATAGAAGCCAATAAAGATAAGCGTGAACAGAAAATTGTGTTTATCCACGGAAAAGGAGACGGAGTACTGAGGAAAGCTATTCTTGATGAGTTGAAACGGAAGCACAGCAATTACCGTTATCAGGATGCGTCTTTTCAGGAATATGGTTTCGGAGCTACTATGGTAACTATTAAATAATATCGGTATACTTGCCGGAATACAGTCTGACAGGTGGGATGAGATAAAAAAAGAAGGGTGGGGAGCTCAGTCGGCCTCCACCCTTTCTCTTATTATATAATTCAGTCTGAAGGAATATTGCTGTTAAAATGATATTGAGCAAAGAAAGGTGACCAGAAATGGGACACTGAAATCAACGACAAAACCATGAAAGATAGAAATGATTACGAATTCTTTTCCGGAACATCGGGTGATAATAGGAAGAGTAGTGTCCATGGTGGTAGCTCCGCCTACGGAGATAGGAGCCAGTTTACCGAAATACTTCACAAGTAACGGGGCACCCAGCAATGCTATAATTTCACGCATGATATTGGATAGCAATGCGATTGTTCCTAATTCCGGGCCTTTATATTCGGTGATGAATATACTGGAGAGGGAATAGTAACCAAATCCGGCTCCCACTGCCATACAGTCTAAAGAGGTTCTTTGACTCATGAAAATCCCCGCTACGGCACAACCTGCCAGCGTTCCCAGTATCGTCATGACAGGAAGAAACATCAGGCGGGGATTCAGGGAACGGAAACTTTTCAGTGTATTGGGGTCATTACCGATACTGATGCCTACGCAGAACATCAGTCCGCAGAGGGCATAATAACTTAGTTTGCTATCGGTAAAGTCATAAGGAATCAGATGGTAAAATCCACAAAGAGTACCAATGATAAAAAATGAGACGATAATCAGACTTCCTTTCATGCTTCTGTCTCCTTTCTCCTGTTTCTTATATATAACAGGTACCAGAGTCCCCATGCACACAGGACACTGCCAGTCACTGCTGCCAGTGTGATAATGATTGCTTCGAGTCCCAATGTATGTAATCCTTTGATGATAGCCTCGTTTCCTCCCACATCAATTCCGAGGAGAAAGAGCAGGGTCCATATCAGGAGAGTGATTATCTTATGTATCCATAATAGCCTTTTATTACGCAACAGGTAGCCGACGAGCATCCCGGTTAGCATAATTCCAATGATAATAAACATAGTAAAACGTCAGTTTTTGATTTTGCTGCGAAGGTAGTAAAATAGTTAACGCTGCCATGTCCTGATCCGTACTTTTTTACTGACTTCCGTGCTGATTCCTACCATTCCGGTACCTCCATGTACATTACTGGGGTATCTGATGGGTTCGTTGATCGTTTCATCGTAAACATCAGAATCTACTAAATTGAGAGCTTTCAGGTAGTAATATTCCGTTTCTGTGATGCTTAATAAACGGATGATGACATCCAATGAATCATAATATCCATATCCGTCGGAACCAGAACTGCTATTAACACTGGGACTGTTGTAAACCGTCATGGTGTAGGATGAGTTTCTGAACCGTGAATCATCAAACACGCCGTAAATGTTTTTGGCTGTGTCGAATAGTCCGTTGTCTTCGTCATCTCCTGTTGACGGTTGTCCGTCTGTCAGCACAACATCTTCGCGACCGATAAATGAATAGCCAAGCTGTCTTGTCCAATAAATATAGTCCTCTCCTCCTTCCTCATGGTTGTATCCCCATAGTGTCAATTGCTTGTCTACTACTATACGGTAGTAATTCTCTTCGTTGGGACGATCGCGGAAAGTAATTTTGTAACGCATGTAGTCTTGAGTGAAGCCATTTTGTGTTAAGGGGACAGTGAGCGTATCAATGTTTTCTATTTCATCAAGACGCTGTGGCACGGTAACTTCTGCCCAGGCATGATATTTTCCGTCATCTGTAAGGGCATCGATGCGTACCACGTCACCGGGAGAAAATGTCCCGTTCATGTTGAAACGGCATTGCTGGTCATAATCTGTTTCCGGAGGGAGAGGACGCAGGGTCTCTCTGATTTGTCCGTTGACGCGCACTTCAACTGTGGCATTTTCAATGTGGGTGCTATTGTCTTTTCCCGTAAGGTTGAGAAATAAGACATTGGTCAGGCTGTCGGCATTGATAAAGGCATTCATTACCAACTTGGGAGGATTATCTTTTATATTAAAAGGAAGCTCGTTCTCACAAGATACTGTTGACAGTATGATAACTAATAGGATAAGTGGATGATATGTATAAGTTCTCATGTTGGTTCAGAATTTATAAGTGTAGGTAAAAGACGGAATACAGGGCAATAGGGTGTATTTTTTGATGACGGCTTTTCCATCATAATTATATGCACGGTATACCCATGCCGGATTCATGGAGTTGTATGCATTATATAAGCTAATATTCCAGATACGCATTCCGTGTTTGGTCTTTCTGTTGAAATTGATTCCTATATTCAGTCGGTGGCTTGCCGGTAACCGGTAATTATTGCGATGTTCTACATAATTAGATTCTCCGATATTGGGAGAGTTGTTGTAAGCAGGATTGTAGTAGTCCTCGTATCCTGGAGTATAACCATTGTTTGCCCCATTGCCGGGACGGATTATGGCGGTCTTTTCTTCGGGAATGGTACTTGTCCCTCCCGTATAAAACACCCATGAAGCACCGATGTCAATGCGTTCGTTGAATTTATGATTGACTGTCAGGTTTATGTTGTGGCGGCGGTCGTATTTGTATGGAAAACGTTCTCCATTGTTTATGCCGCCTTTGGCAAATTTGCGGTCGCTTTTGGATAAGGTGTATGACAGCCATCCTGTTGTCTTTCCAAGTGTTTTCTGTGCCATTAACTCAATTCCTACCGAGCGGCCTTTCCCCATTTCCACTTTGTTTTCCCATCCGGTGGAGGACCCGAAGAAGCTGACTCCATCCTTATATTCCAGCACATTGCGCATATCCTTGTAATATCCTTCCACCGAGAATTCCCAACCTTTAATTCCTGTATAATATCCTCCCAGAGAATATTGATGAGATTGCATCGGCTTTATTTCTTTTGTTACAGGAACCCACAAATCAGTCGGCATAGCTATCGGCATGGATGAAAGTAAATGTACATACTGACTCATTTTGGTATAAGATGCTTTTAGCGTTATGTCATCCGTCAGTTGATAACGGGCTGATATGCGTGGCTGTAGCGAAAAATAGCTTTGTTTTTGTACATGAAATAAAGAAAAATGCAGTCCGAGATTCAGGCGGAGGCGACTGCTGATCTTTAGGTTATCTTCTGCATAGGCGGATACTTCGTGTGCGTAAATCCGGCTATTATTCATGTTATGGTAAGTGGTGTCACGGTATGTCTGATCATCTGTCCTGTCAGAAATCTTGGAAGTCATTACTTCCGGACGGAAACGATGATAGATGTATCCGGTACCAAACTTGACATGATGTACGGGCGAGGGGTTGTAATCAAAGTCTATCTGATAGTTCCAGTCGTTAATGCCGGAGCGGTAATCGGAAGAATACCGGTTGGTAAAGGTTTCGTCATTGCCGAGAGCATATTGATTGCTCGTATATGCGTTAATGTCGAATAAGTAGTTGTTGTAAGAAACGGTTGTATTGCTAAACAGACGGTTATTGAAAATATAGTTCCATCTGGCGGAAATGATTGTGTTCCCCCAATTCATCTTACTGCCGTCCTTATAATCTGTATTGCTGTCGTAGTCAGCAGCAAAATGGTCTTTTCCATTGTAAGCACTTAAATAGAGGCGGCTTCGGTCGGAAAATTTATGGTTGATCTTTGCATTGATATCATAAAAGTAATAACTGTATTTCTCGTCATCGGGCATGAATGGTTTGGCTATTAAATCTGCATACGAACGTCTTGCGGATATGTTGAATGACGTTTTGTCTTTCACGATCGGCCCTTCCAGATTTATCTTGCTGGTCAGTAAGCCGATACTGAGTGTTCCATGATACTTTTTCATATCTCCATCATTGGTTCGTACATCAATGACAGAGGAGAGACGCCCGCCAAAACGTGCAGGAAAGGAACTTTTAAACAGAGTAACCTTTTTGATAGCTTCGGGGGTAAAGACGGAAAAGAATCCGAACATATGATCTACGTTATATACCGGGGTCCCGTCAAGTAATATCAGATTTTGGTCAGGACTGCCACCGCGTATGTATAATCCCGCCGAACCGTCTACGCCTGCCTGTACTCCGGGCATTAACTGGATAGCTTTCATTACATCTGCTTCTCCCAGTATGCTTGGAGTGTTCTTGATCTGAACCATTGGTATTTCAATTGATCCCATCTGTGTAGCTACTGTACCTGCTTCTGCTTTATCCGAAACGACTACTACTTCCTGTAATTGTGCGTTTCCTCTCATACGGATATTCAATAGTGTATCTTGTGAGAGAGTGAATTTATGTGTCTCTGTGGCGTATCCCAAATAGGAGAAACGTAATTCCGTTTCTCCTTCGGGTAAAGTAATACTATAAAAGCCGTAAGGATTGGTAGTAGTGCCTTGATATTGATGACTCTCAATGATATTAGTACCAATCAACGTCTCGGAAGACGTTCCGTCGGTAACATATCCGCTGATAGTAAACTTGCGGCTTACCGGCTTTTGCTTTTTCTTCTTTTGCAGGAGGATATAGCGCTCGGAGAACTGATAACTTATCGGTTCATCTTTGAATACGAGATCCAATATTTCATGCAAAGGCATATCTTTCACTTTCAGGTTGATTTTATGACTGATGTTGATTTCTTCGCCATAGATAAAGGAATATCCTGTCGAGTTCTCGATCCGCTTAACGAACTCCTTCAATGTAGCATTTCGCAGCGTGAGCGTGAGTCGGGCATTGGCTTTTTGTGCGTATGCCTGTGCAGTGATAAGGATCACCATACCTATCAGAACGAGTGTTCTGACAGGCAGGTGTCCTTGAGGAATAGTTTTCATTTAGTCTAGTTTTGGAGTAATAGTAATCTGTTGAGTGTTTCGTGAATAGTTAAAATAACCGGCATTGTGCAATACAGACAAAATCGTTTCCAGATCTTCTCCATTGCGGAATCGTGCTGTGACCCGATAATTTCGCAAGGTGGAATCGGTGATGTGGATAGTTGTTCCGAACGAGTTGGACAGTTCGCGGGCAATCTCCTGTAGAGGTAGATCGTCGAATATAAACTCTCCGTGGCGCCAGGAAATTTCGTCTCCGGCATTTTCCAGTACCTTGCAGGTAAGCTTTTGTTCCACCTTATTATATATAGCTACTTCGTTTGGTTTCAAAACCATGTGTACTGAGTTGTTTTTATTGCTGACCGCTACCGATCCCGTCAGTAAAGTCGTCTTTACATCCGGATTGTCAGGATAGGCATCGACATTAAAATGAGTACCCAATACTTGTACGTCAATCGTTTCAGTCTGCACTATAAACGGGTGTTTTTTGTTTTTGCTTACCTCAAAATAGGCTTCTCCGCTCAGCTCCACTTCCCGGTTATCCGATTTGAACTGTTTCGGATAGGAAAGGGAAGAATAGTGGTTTAGCGTGACAGAAGTACCGTCGGGCAGAAGGATGGTACGTGTTTCTGCCAGAGTGGTAACTGTCTGTATGGATGCCGGTTGCATATATAGATAAGCTGCCCATACCGATAGACAAAGTAAGACTACTGCTGCTGCCACAAATGTGCGTACCGGATATAACCGGCGATGATGGAATTTCAGCTTCTTCTCCAGTTGCGGATAGCTGGATGCTGCTGAAAAACGTCCTCTCGGTGAGCGGGTGGAAGCTATGAGCTTGTTCAGTATTTCTTCTAATTCTCTATCGGTATATTTCATATTTTTTCTATTTAGCTTTCTTTCTACTTTCGTTTTAGCAGAATTGTCAGTTTGCTGATACCGCCCTCTTTCCATTGGGGAGTACAGGATAAGGTAACATTCTGTTGTTTCAGTATCATCTTTTGGGGATAAAACTTGATGGTGGTCATAGCTGATTTCTGTCCCGCCTTGATGGTTACTTTGTTTTCTGTCAGTTTCATGATAGGTGCCTGTCCCGCAGGAAGAGCAGGAGTAGTGAGCAATACTGTCCTGTCCTCTTTTGATTTGTCGGCAGCTATAATTTTAATCTGCAACTCACTTTCGGATTGATTCTTGTCACACTCAATGGTTCGGGTGGATTTCTCAAATCCTACATAATCCTTGGGGAAGTTGTCATTGTCGTTGTTGCAGGAAAACAGACTCAGACATGTTGTTAAGAGGACAAAGAGCCCAACGTTTGTGTCATTAAACTTTTTCATCATTTCTGTCTTTTTTAGTGATTAATAGGTTTGTTTGCTGATAAAGACAGGGGATTGACAGAAACTCCCTACGCACTTTTTGCAAATAAACGTTAATATAAAAAGAACCGGTTTAATAACGTGCCGCTGGGGGTAGTTGGCTGTTTTAATCATCCACTTGACAGAATCATCTCTTTCAGTCGGGTAACAGCTTTCTGGAGTTGGGCATCCACCGTCTTTATGCTGATATCCAGTTCTTCCGCTACTTGTGCATAGCTTTGCTTCTCTTCACGAATACGGATAAATACTTCCCGACAACGTTCCGGAAGCCGGTCGAGCGCTTTCACATAAATTGCAAACAATTCTTCGCTGATTAATGACTCTTCCGGAGAATAGCTTTGTTCCTGTGGTTCCGGCAAAGAATCGGAATGAATGGTGGTGTACTTTGATTCTTTTTCCAGATAATTGAGAGAAGCGTTCTTGACCAGAATAAAACAATAGTCCTCGATGTTTTTTACATCAAGGAGGGTGTCGCGCTGCTTCCATAGTTTCAGGAAGATATCGAGCACGATTTCCTGCGACCATTCTTCCTGTTTCACGTAATAATAGGCTATGCGGAAGAGTCGGTCGTAAGTCATGTTATAGAAGTCGCGGAAGGCTGTTTGTGAGTCCAGTTCCTTCATTTGCCGTAATAACTTTCTTACTTCTGATTCGGTCATCAGCTGATCTTTAATATTTTAGTTAACCCAAAGCAAGTCGCTCATAATACTGTCGGAGATGAAAATTCCTTCTCGTGTCAGGCGTAAGGCCCCTTCGTGCATTTCCAGTTTCCCATTTTCCAGATAGGGGGCAGACATCTTCCGGCAATATTCCCACAGTTCATTACCGAACTCTTGTTTTAGTTTTTCTATAGGGGTACCCCATACGGTGCGTATGGTGGTAATGATAAATTCGTTGTAACGGGTCGTCTGATCCAGATTTTCTGTTTCAAAGTTACGCCGGTCTCCTTCTATACCTTTTATATATAGGTCGATGGAAGACACGTTCCATTCGCGTGTTGTTCCATTGAACGAATGTGCAGACGGTCCGCAGCCCAGATATGGTATTCCTTTCCAGTACGAGGTATTGTGACGGGAGTATTTGCCGGGACGACAGAAATTGGATATTTCATAATGCTCGTATCCCGCTTCCTGCAAATGTTCGATCAGCAGTGTAAAGAACTGTAAGCTGGAATCTTCATCTACTTCCTCTATCTGGTGCTGTTTCAACATATTATATATAGGTGTATCTTCTTCGTAAGTCAGATGGTAGGCGGAAATGTGCTCTACGTTCAGGCTGGTGGCTTGGCGGAGATCATTTTCCCAACGTTCTTTGGTTTCTCCGGGCAGTCCGTATATAAGGTCGATACTGATGTTTTGAAACCCTGCCTCTCTGCATCTGTGGACTGCCTCGATGGCTGTCCGGGAAGTATGGCGGCGTTTCAGCAATTGGAGTGTCGTATCGTCGAATGTCTGTATTCCCATACTGATACGGTTGAATGGGAGGGAAGCGAGCATTTTCAGATAGTCCGGTGTCAAGTCATCGGGATTGGCTTCTAAGGTTATTTCCCGGCAATGTTCCATTCCATATTGTTCGCGGATGACATCAAATATAAGTATGAAATCTTCTTCTTCCAACTGGGACGGGGTACCTCCTCCGAAATAAATGGTTTCTACATATTCTCCTTTCAGGTATTTTTTTCGCATTTCCAGTTCACGGCAAAGGGCACGTACATAACGTGTCTTCAATTCGCTGCGGGTAGTGGAATAGAAATCGCAATAGATGCAGCGGGTTTTGCAAAAGGGAATATGAAGATAAATACCTGCCATAATTGCATTGTTTAAGAGTTCTAGCTGGCAAAAATAAGGCTATTTATTGGATAACTTAGTATTTTTTCAGGCATTTGTTTGTTTTTGAGTCGTATTCCGGAATTCGTTCTATAGTTGTTTCCCTTTAGTTCCACTATTGTTATCCTTTCGTTCCATAGCTGTGGAACGAACCGACTGCTGTGACTTGAAGAAATGAAGTATGCGATGGTGGATAATTAGGTATCGGGGGTGATTGTTTATTTTGTTCAATAAGGGGTTATGTTACATAACATTGTTTAGTAACACTGTCATAAATATTGCTTTTCCCCCAATAAATCCCTAATTTGCGCGTCACTAAATTAATGGTATGTGAGAAACATACTGAGTAATTACTAAAATCTTATATATTATGAAAGTATATCAGACTAATGAAATCAAGAACATTGCCTTGTTGGGAAGTTCTGGCTCTGGGAAAACCACTCTCGTGGAAGCAATGCTTTTCGAGAGTGGTGTTATAAAACGTCGCGGATCTGTTGCCGCAAAAAACACAGTTAGCGATTATTTCCCTGTTGAACAAGAGTATGGTTACTCCGTTTTCTCTACCGTTCTCCACGTAGAATGGAACAATAAAAAACTTAATATTATAGACTGTCCGGGATCGGACGACTTCGTTGGCAGTACGGTAACTGCACTTAATGTGACCGACACAGCAATTATACTTCTCAATGGCCAATACGGCGTCGAAGTCGGTACGCAAAATCACTTCCGATATACTGAAAAATTGAATAAACCAGTTATTTTTCTAGTCAACCAGCTTGATAATGAAAAATGCGACTATGATAACATCCTTGAACAACTGAAAGAGGCATATGGCTCTAAAGTGGTTCCTATCCAATATCCTATTGCTACAGGTCCGGGCTTTAATGCTTTGATTGACGTATTGTTAATGAAGAAATATTCGTGGAAACCCGAAGGTGGCGCTCCTACGATTGAAGATATTCCGGCAGAAGAAATGGATAAGGCTATGGAAATGCACAAAGCATTGGTAGAAGCCGCTGCCGAAAACGATGAAGGTCTGATGGAGAAATTCTTTGAACAAGACTCTCTGACAGAAGATGAAATGCGGGAAGGTATCCGTAAAGGTTTGATTGCCAGAGGTATGTTCCCGGTGTTCTGCGTTTGTGGTGGTAAGGACATGGGCGTTCGCCGTTTGATGGAATTCTTGGGCAACGTTGTTCCTTTCGTCTCTGAAATGCCGAAAGTCGAAAATACAGACGGTAAAGAAGTGGCCCCGGATGTTAACGGACCGGAATCTTTGTATTTCTTTAAGACGAGTGTCGAACCGCATATCGGTGAGGTATCTTACTTTAAAGTAATGAGTGGCAAGGTTCGTGAAGGCGATGACTTGCTGAACGCTGACCGTGGTTCGAAAGAACGTATTGCTCAGATTTATGTCGTAGCCGGTGGTAACCGTGTGAAAGTGGAAGAACTTCAGGCCGGTGATATCGGTGCTGCTGTAAAACTGAAGGATGTGAAAACAGGAAATACACTGAACGGTAAGGACTGCGATTATAAATTCAACTTTATCAAATATCCGAATTCTAAATATTCCCGTGCTATCAAACCGGTGAATGAAGCGGATGTAGAAAAGATGATGACTATCTTGAATCGTATGCGCGAAGAAGATCCGACATGGGTGATTGAACAGTCGAAAGAGTTGAAACAAACACTGGTTCACGGACAAGGAGAGTTCCATCTGCGTACATTGAAGTGGCGTCTGGAAAATAATGAGAAACTTCAGGTGAAATACGAGGAACCGAAGATTCCGTATCGTGAAACAATTACGAAAGCTGCCCGTGCTGACTATCGTCATAAGAAGCAATCCGGTGGTGCCGGCCAGTTTGGTGAAGTTCACCTGATCGTGGAACCTTATAAAGAAGGTATGCCTGTGCCCGATACTTATAAATTCAATGGACAGGAATTCAAGATTACCGTGAGAGGTACCGAGGAAATTCCATTGGAATGGGGTGGTAAACTGGTATTTATTAACAGTATCGTAGGTGGTTCTATCGATGCCCGTTTCTTGCCTGCTATCATGAAAGGTATCATGTCTCGTCTGGAACAAGGTCCGTTGACTGGTTCGTATGCGCGTGATGTGCGTGTAATTGTGTATGATGGTAAGATGCACCCGGTAGACTCAAATGAAATTTCCTTTATGCTTGCCGGACGTAATGCCTTCAGTGAAGCCTTTAAAAATGCCGGTCCGAAGATTTTGGAACCGATTTATGATGTGGAAGTGTTTGTTCCGTCTGACAGAATGGGGGATGTGATGGGAGATCTTCAGGGACGTCGTGCCATGATTATGGGTATGAGCAGCGAAAAGGGATTTGAGAAACTTGTTGCTAAAGTACCTTTGAAGGAGATGTCTTCTTACTCGACAGCACTTAGTTCACTCACCGGTGGACGTGCTTCATTTATCATGAAGTTCGCTAGTTATGAACTTGTTCCGACAGATGTTCAGGAGAAGTTGATTAAAGATTTTGAGGCTAAACAAACGGAAGAATAAACAATAATTCTCTCAAAACTGTTAAAACCGTTGCCTTTTTTAAGTAAAAGGTGGCGGTTTTTGTTTAACTATGATTAATAAAGATGGAAAATCGCAAGGAAAAGATTTAATTTTTTATTAAATTTGCAAACCAAAGAAGGAGTTATATTGTTGTAGTAATCAGAATACAACCTAAATAGCTCTTTACGGTTAATTTCCGGGAACTTCCGGTTAAATCAAGTTAATGTGCTAGGAGTGTTAATTAGGGAGTGTTAATTTTGTTGCTATGAAGAAGTCAACAATTTGGATATTAAGTATTGTAATGGGGCTTTCTTTCCTTAGTCTGTTGTATCTGCAGGTCAGTTATATAGAGGAAATGATGAAAACCCGGAAGGAACAATTTGATGCGGCTGTGCGCAACAGCTTGGATCAGGTTTCCAAGGATGTGGAATATGCAGAAACAAGACGCTGGTTAATCGAAGATATTTCAGAAGCTGAGAGAAAAGCGTTGACTGCGAACAATTCTTCCATACAACAAAACAATTTGATTCAGCAAACGCAACGTTTTACAGTAAAGTCAAAAGATGGCAGAGTGTATTCGGACTTTGAACTGAAAGTGATGACTACCAAACCATCTGAGCTTCCTAAAGCTATGATTTCTCCTTATAGAGGCTCAAAGACGATTCCGGAAACTTCGCGTTCACTGGTAGAAGCTATTAAAAACCGATATATGTATCAACGGGCATTGCTGGATGAAGTAGCCTGGCAGATGATTTATCGGGGAAGCGACAGGTCGATTGGCGATAGGGTACGATTTGGAGACTTAAACGGGTATCTTAAATCGAATCTATATAATAATAGTATAGATCTGCCTTTTCATTATTCTGTGATTGACAAGGATGGACGTGAAGTCTACCGTTGTGCGGATTATGAAACAAAAGGAAGTGAGGAGTCTTATCAGCAGGCATTGTTTAAAAACGACCCGCCTGCAAAGATGAGCATTCTGAAAGTACATTTCCCGGGAAGGAAGGACTATATTTTCGATTCGATCAGTTTCATGATTCCGTCGCTGATATTTACGCTGGTGTTGTTGGTGACATTCATCTTTACGATTTATATCGTATTTCGACAGAAGAAGTTGACGGAGATGAAGAATGACTTTGTCAATAACATGACGCATGAATTCAAGACTCCGATATCAACTATCTCGTTGGCAGCGCAGATGTTGAAGGACCCCGCGGTAGCAAAATCACCGCAAATGTTCCAGCATATATCGGGAGTTATTAATGATGAAACCAAGCGCTTGCGCTTTCAGGTAGAAAAGGTGCTGCAGATGTCAATGTTTGACCGGCAGAAGGCAACGCTGAAGATGAAGGAAATCGATGCGAACGAACTGATATCGGGAGTGATCAATACCTTTGCACTGAAAGTGGAACGATATAATGGTAAGATAACATCGAACCTTGAGGCTGCCGATCCTGTTATATTTGCAGATGAAATGCATCTTACCAATGTGATCTTCAATCTGATGGATAACGCGGTAAAATATAAAAAAGCGGAAGAGGATCTGGAACTGAAGGTGAAAACGTGGAATGAATCGGGTAAACTGATGATTTCGATACAAGATAACGGTATTGGTATCAAGAAGGAAAACCTGAAAAAGATATTTGAAAAGTTCTATCGTGTGCATACGGGTAATCTGCACGATGTGAAGGGGTTTGGACTGGGATTGGCTTATGTGAAGAAAATTATTACCGATCATAAGGGAACCATTAGAGCGGAAAGCGACCTGAACGTGGGAACTAAATTTATTATTGCATTACCTTTATTAA